>OGKK01000037.1_pt1 | contig 44440 bp, 38 predicted proteins | sample 1572401 | NCBI WGS metagenome assembly OGKK01 (sample SAMEA2582155, study PRJEB24529) | metagenome | biome: Human gut stool | place: China | collected 2011 | reverse complement strand
TTTCTCTGACCTGATGGACGAATACCAGGCCGACTATTATATCATCAATAGCCATATAAAGCGCCACCAAGGCTCTTCCATGAAGCTCTGGTTCGAGAGGTTGAAGATCATCAACCTTCCGAGGGAACTTGTCATCTACAAAGTTGATGATTTTTAGCCAGAATTATTCATAAGTAAAATGTTAAAAAACGCCCTAAGCACAAAGTTTTCCGCAACAAAAGTCTTTAATATCGGTATTTTTCCTTACCTTTGTGGTCAACATTTGGCAATTCTTAAAAAGAAAAGTCAATCGGTTTTTCATCTAACCTCTGGATATAACATTGGAAGATAAAATCAAACAGCCTTTAACGGCTAATGCTTCATTGTATAATGGGCAACCTACTGACACTGGTTCATCGTGTCCAAGTGCAAGACTTACCTCTTGTACGCCCTCCATCTCAAAGAACAAAGGTGGGGTGTCGGTAGAGAATGTGCCTTCACAAAACAAGCAATGGTTCGTTCTGCGAGTTACGTATGGGCGTATTATCAAGGCAAAAGCATTTATAGAGGCTAAAGGACTCGAATGTTATGTACCTTTGCGGTATAAAGAGGTAAGAAAGCAAGGAAAGAAGCGAATCATCACGGAGCCTCTTATTTCTTCTTTTGTGTTTGTTCATGCATCAGCAGAGCAAGTTGAAACCTTGATTCACGACAATAAGGTTGTGACAAATGAAAGTAGAGCTTTGCTCAGCTACTACTTTGATCACACCATACATCGCCAAGACTATCCCAACAAAAATCCTCCGCTCACAATCCAAGATGAAGCTATGAATAACTTTGTCCGCCTTACATCCATCAAGAATCCTCACATCATTCATGTCACCTCTAATAACATCCAGTTCAAACTGGGTGACCATGTGATAGTGACAGAAGGAGAGTTCAAAGGAATCCGTGGTCGTGTTGCCCGCATGGCAGGCCAGCAGCGTGTGGTTGTAGAATTGTTTGATGGCTGTTTGGTGGCTACGGCTTATGTGCCGAAGGAGATGATGAACACTTTCAAATATTGCAAAATATAACACTATACGTAAAGTCTAACCCAAATACATACTATAATATGGAAAAGATTTTTAGAATGTCAGAAGATAATAAGGAACTTCTAAAATGCCCAACACAAGCGATAGGATTAATCGAAATTCCCGAAGGAATTGAAACTATAAAATGTAATGCTTTTGAAAGTTGCTGCGACATAGAAAGCGTTGTGATACCATCTAGCGTAAAAAAGATAGAAGAGAATGCTTTTAAGGGTTGTATTAATCTTAAAACAATCTCCATACCCGATTCCGTCAATATCATTCCCGCAGGATGCTTTAACGGTTGCATTGAATTGACCAAAGTTGAATTACCATCAACCATTACAAAAATTTCAAATGACGCATTCAGTAATTGCTGCAATTTGATTGATATTCTCATCTCTGACGTAGTAACAGAAATAGGCTCATCTGCATTTCACAACTGTTCGAATTTATGCAAAATACAAATTCCTGATTCTGTAATAGAAATAGGACCGTCAGCTTTTGAGGGATGTAGAAGCCTAGAATCTATAAATTTATCTCAAAAAATCAAATACATAAATTATAATACATTTCGAGGATGTGAACTTTTGAATAAAATTTGGATACCAAAGAATGTAGCAATTATTGGATCCGAAGCATTTGGCGGGTGTGAAAATATGAGTATTGTCGCGATTCAATCCAATCATATTAAAATCGACCCAACTGCCTTTCTTCAGTGTTCCAATATATCCAGGTTATATTTGGCAAACAACAATCCCAACGTTGTGATTTCCTCATTCGGAGATAGCGTAGCTATTAAAATCATTTCGCCAATATCAGACTATGACAGAATAAAGTCATCTGCCTCAACTTCTGCTGAAGATTTATACAAGACCCATGCTACAAACCTTAAATACATGGCACTTTTCTACAAATATATGGGGATGAATATTACCCAAATGAAATGGTCTGAAAGTTTGAAAAACGCCAAATCTTTCAAGGAGCCCATCAATACTAGTTGGGAAGCATATAAAACTATCGAGCAATCAATAGAAGAACTGTTCTCCATAAACTGGGATTATTCAGCAGGTTTAGGCCTTGTCTTAGGCTACAATAATTTCAGAGCCTTAGATTTTGATATTAACGGGGATTTTGCCATAAAATTAGAGTATAATGATGGCACAGTTGATGACTTTATTGATGATGTCCTTAGATTGTTAAATCTACCATTGGATTATCAATGGGTCGTCAGAAGTGGCAATGGATATGGTTTTCACATCATTTTTAGATGCGAAAACATTCCTTCCACATCCGAATTGGATTCCATTTCATTTGCCCCTTCTGATAGATATAGTGATCCTCAATTGTTTTCACGTATAGAACTTCGCTGGTGCGACCACCTCGTATTACCACCCTCAATCCATGCTTCAGGCAATCAATACTATTTTAGAAATAAAAAACTTCCTACAATAAACCCCGTAGAACTAACACTTGACTGTATAGAACCCATGTTGTATAAATACTGCGGTGACAGAATCTACCAGCAGGCTCAATATAAGGGGCGACAATTAACGCTAACGCAAGTAGAGAAAATCACTAGCAGGCATGACAGTTACTTATCACCTCATGAACATTGTCTAGATTCTATTGAATATCTCTCGGATATTATAACGCCAGAAGGACAAAACTCATTAGCTATACACTATCTCTTAGGGGATGGTATAGCTCCTTGTATAGAAAAGGGCATTGATCTGCTTAACAAATCAAACACTCAATCGGCAATGTTCAACTTATTAAGTCTTTATTCTGTGGGAGCTATACCATGCACATATTACCAGTACAAAAATCTACTTGATCAGTTAGATAGAAATGGTTTTAACGAAGATAGCATATCTTTAATCGAAGAAAATGCTAGCAATTTTATAAATAAAACAGATTTGTTCTTCTTTTTCGATACAGAGACAACCGGCCTCCCAGCAGACTATAATGCCCCTATAAGCAAAACGGACAATTGGCCTCATATTATACAAATTGCTTGGGTTGTTATGGACGAATCTAACAAGGTCGTCACAAAAAATGATTTTGTTATTAAACCTGATGGATTTGATATACCCAGTAGTTCAGTTGATATCCATGGAATAACCTTTGATTATGCAATGAAAAATGGCGTTGACATAGCTGAAGTCATAGAGAAATTCCTAAAAGACCTGAGTCTTTGTAAATATGTTGTTGGGCACAACATCAAATTTGACCAAAATATCTTATCAGCACAGCTTTATAGAATGAATATGAATATTGATTGGAATAAATTCAATAGCATTTGTACTATGAAATCATCTGTTAATTTTTGCAAAATAATAGGTATGTATGGCTATAAATATCCCAAGCTGAATGAGTTATATTATAAATTATTCCATAGAAATTTTGAAAATGCCCATAATGCCTTCTCGGATGTTTTAGCAACCATTGAATGTTTTAAAGAGCTAAAAAAGAAAGGTGTTATTGATATGTCTGATGATAATGACAATTTGCCTTTTTGATATGCAATACTAGTTAAAAAGAGGTGTATGAGCACTCAAATAGAGCTTTATTTAGAAAGGAGCATCTTCGCTGCTAAATTTATAACATTAAATTATGTACAACAGTAAAGATTTGAAAAAATATTTCCAGTACTGGACGGAGGCAATGCCTAAGGGCATCTCCATAGAACAGTTCTGTTCACGTAACATATTTGTCATTGAACATAACAATAATTTGAATTAGATTGCAAAGCTATGAAATCACAAGAAAATAAAAAACTTATAATTTCTCTTGAAGAAAAGAATAAAGATTTGGAAGAAATTAATTGCGAGTTGAAAAGTCAAATCAAAGAAAATTTTAAAAAGGCAAATACTCTAATGCAGAATAAAAAAGACTATCCATTTGAAAGGATGCCTATTTGGTAAAATGGCTCTAATCAACTAAAGGAAAACTCCGAAATAGAATATAAATCAGCCGCAGGCAGTTATATTGGCCATCAAGACTACACTCTTCAGCAACGCATCAATTTCATGGAGAATCCAGGATATCTGTATTATTCCAATGCTGGCACATTCATTCCTGGCACTTTGGAGAATGTTTTGAGGAACGAAGAGCCTCAGACGCATTTCCGCAATGAATGTTTATGTAGGGCGATGGTAGATTTCAACATGATAGATACCGTAAGCCGTGGTATCAAGAAAATGTTCAATGAGCAATGGCGCAGACACTTCCCTATGCCTGACTATGAGATTGACCAGATCAAGAAGAAAGTAGTTGTCCGCATCTATGGCAATGAAATCAATAAACGATACACTGATTTGTTGAAGACAAACGACACTCTATCTCTCTGGGATTGCATCTCTCTTGACGCAGTACAAAAAGGCAGAACTATTCATGAGGATATAGCGCAAAACTTACTCAAACGTGGACTGATAGAAGGTGAGGTCCCGCATTACAGCATTTCTCTTAGCATTGCCAAGAACACGCATCAACTTCCTTCTTACACAAAGACAAAAGGATTGGATAAGGAGAAACTGCGCCAAATGATACTGCAATTCTTACAAAACGCAGGTGACGAAGGGGCAAAGCGAGACAGTATTTATGAATACTTGAGGGATGTACTTCCCTCCAACAAAACAGACGAACAACAATTGCGCATGGTGGGCAAATTGCTTGTAGAAATGGATGAAAATAAATTAATAACAACCAAAGGACGAAAGTGGATAATAAGGTCGTAATAAGACCTAATTTGTGAATTACGACCTTTTTACGACCCAATATTAACCAATTGAGGTTTAATAGGTCGTAATTTGAACCGATTTACGTCGAAAGAATCATATTATAACGGAGTTAGAATCGTAAAAAATAAAAGAGATGTTACTCGGAAACAAGATAAGAGAACTCAGAGACGAGCAGAAGCTCCTACAACGCCAATTGGCGGCAGTATTAGAAATTGACACTCCCATGTTCAGTAAAATTGAGCGTGGAGACCAACGAGCTAAGCGAGAGCAAGTGGTTAAACTTGCAGAATTGCTGCATCAGGATGAAAATGAGATATTGAAGCTGTGGCTCGCAGATAAAGTGATCGATGCTGTAGGAAATGAAAATGACTATGCACTGAAACGGGATGCCATAAAAGTGGCACAAAAAGCAATATTGTAGGACAACAATTATGGATACAAATCCCATTATGAAAAAGTTGTATGAGAAGTGGTGATAAGCGACAAAGATACGCTTTTTATTTGATATTACCAAACGAGTTCATGCCAAACTTGGCAAAAAAATCCAAGTTTGGCATGAACTCAACTTATAATGAACTGCTTAATTCAAAGATTAAAGCAGTCTATATGAATACGAAATCAGCTTGAATGCCGCTTATAGCTTCAAGAGTTTGGCAAACTCCCAGACCACAATGCCTGCCGTTACGCTGACATTGAGCGAATGCTTCGTACCAAACTGAGGAATCTCCAGGCAGCCATCGCTCATATCCACGATGTTCTGCTTTACACCCTTCACCTCGTTGCCGAAGATTACGGCATAGCCGCTGGGGAGTGAAGAGTGAAGAGTGAAGAGTGAAGAATTCTCTTGCTTTTCTGATTCTGAAGCCGTTCTAACAATATTAGAATGAGCCTCTGGCAGATCCTGGAGTTTTGTGGAGCCTTCCACCTGTTCGATGCTATAAATAAAAAAGCCTTTCTGCTTCAATTTCTCCACAGCCTCTTCCGTGGTCTTGAAGTATTCCCAATCGACACTGTCCTCACCACCCAATGCCGTCTTGTGAATCTCGGCATTAGGAGGAGTAGCGGTAATACCACACAGATATACAGCCTCTACACGGAAAGCATCGCAAGAGCGGAAAACACTTCCTACATTATATAATGAACGCACATCATCCAAGACTACTATCAGGGGAAGCTTCTCAGCCTCCTTGAATTCCTCCACGGTGAGGCGGTTCATCTCTATCGTTCTTAACTTACGCATTTCCCTCAGCCTCCTTGGTCTTGTAAGCCAAAGCGTACATACGAATCTGCTTGATCATCGCTAAGAGACCATTGCTGCGGGTTGGACTCAGATGATCCTTCAAACCAATCTTCTCTACGAAATAAAGATCAGCATCCATAATCTCGGTAGGAGTATGACCGCTCAATACGCGAATCAGAAGAGCGATGATACCCTTCACGATAAGAGCATCACTATCAGCAGTAAACACGAGCTTGCCATCCTCATAATCGCATTGCAACCATACACGGCTCTGACAGCCATCGATGAGATTCTGTTCGTTCTTATATTTCTCATCAAGAGGAGCCAATTCATTACCCAAGTCGATGAGCATCTGATACTTATCCATCCAATCGGTGAAGTCCTGGAATTCCTCTACTACTTCATCCTGCAAATCATTGATTGTTGCCATTATTTTATTTCCTTTATTTCGTTTACGGTAATTAATTTATAGAGTTTATCATTCGGACGAACCTTATCTGGCACAGGGATAGATACTCTCCAGCCCTGCTTGGCTGTCTCAACTGGTTTCAAATCATAACGGATCTCATCGGCTTTGAGATACATCACACCTGTAGTATTTCCTGTAATCAGAAGCTTATCGCCCTGATTGAAGGTAGTAGCTTCCACAGCAACCTCAGCCACACCGAGCTTGGAGAAGTACTTCATCACCTTACCTACGAGTACCTTCTTCTCTGTTGCTACCGAACCATAGTGCTTGTTCCATTCACCGAGTGTCTGACCCTGGTAATAACCATCCCAAAAACCACGATTGAAGACAGTTGCCAATCTTTCGTCCCATGCATCCTTCTTTTCCTCAGTAAAAGTACCATCCAGTACAGAAGCAATCGCCTCCTTATAGCACTTTACTACAGTATAAACGTATTCAGGACCACGGGCACGACCCTCTATCTTGAAGACACGCACACCGGCATCCATCATACGGTCGATGAAGCGGATGGTCTTCAGGTCCTTAGGACTCATCACATACTTATTGTCGATTTCCAGCTGGTTACCCGTTTCATTATCAGTTACCGTATAGCTGCGGCGGCAAATCTGTACACACTCACCACGGTTGGCAGAGCGGTTGGCATTAGCCAAACTCATATAACACTTGCCGGAAACAGCCATGCAGAGCGCACCATGACAGAACATCTCAATACGAATCTGCTTGCCCATAGGACCACAGATATTCTGCTGCTCTATCTGTTCGTGGATATGCTTCACCTGATCCATATTCAGTTCACGAGCCAGCACCGAAACATCAGCAAAGCGGGCATAGAACTTCAGCGCTTCTGTATTGGAGATATTCAACTGGGTAGAAAGATGAACCTCCTCGCCCACTTCATTACAATAGCTCATCACAGCCACATCACTTGCGATGACAGCCGAGATGCCAGCCTCCTTAGCAGCATCGATAATCTCCTTCATCGTGGCAATATCATCATCATAGATAACGGTATTGACGGTGAGATAAGTCTTGATACCATGCTCATTGCAGGTAGCAGCGATCTCACGCAGGTCATCGATGGTAAAATGATTGGCAGAATGTGAACGCATGTTCAACTTGCCGATACCGAAATAGACAGAATCTGCTCCGGCTTGGATAGCTGCAGCCAGAGATTCGCGAGATCCCACAGGAGCCATCACCTCAAATTCTTTTATTTTATCATTCATGAATGTCATATATATCTTTTTAGGATGCAAAGTTACACTTTTTCTTCGAGATATGAGCAATACTATAGATTTTTATAGTATCTTTGCAGCCAATTAAAAGCAATTTGCACAAAATAAAGTTCATACAACATGAAAAGAAAGATTATCTTCGCCATACTTGCCACACTCTTCATTGCCAGTTGTGACTACAAGAGTCAGCCTTCTTCCCAACCATCAGAGAAAGCTGGGAAGAACAACTTACCTGCCCATGTCAAACTCATCGGCACTACCCCCGTCAAGGACCAGGGACAAAGTGAACTTTGCTGGGCATACGGCATGCTGGCTACCATTGAGAGTGAACATATCATGAAGGGCGACTCCATCAACCTCTCCGTGGCTTACATCGCCCGCATGATGCTGCAGGAAAAAGCCTTGGAATATTATTTTTCTCAAGGTAAAAAACCTATCAGCATGAGGGGTATGAGTTCGATGCTCATTCATTACATCAATAAATACGGAGCCGAACCATACGACAGTTACGAGGACAAGAAAGATATCAATTATAAGGTACTCTGCCGCAAGGTAGAGCAGGTTTGCAATGGTGCTATCGCCAAGGGTGCCGGTATCGCGAAACTAAAGGAAGAACTCAACGATCTCTTCGATTCAGAATTAGGATATATGCCAGCCCAGCAGATTCACATGCTCGGTGCAGAATATACTCCTCTGGAATTTGCCCACAGCGTCTGCTATCCGGAAGAATATGTGGCCCTGACAAGCTTCACCCACCATCCCTTCCGTGAATACTTCTCACTCGAGGTAGCCGACAACCAGTTGCATGATGAGTTTCTCAATATTCCTATCGACGAACTGCTGCAGCATATCCAGCAGGCGATAGAGAATGGTCATCCTGTATGTTGGGAAGGCGATATCAGCGAACCGGGATTCCAGAATCCTAAGAACAACTATGTGGATATCACTTCTGCCGAGCGCCCTGTCACCCAGGAGTCCCGCCAGAAAGCTTTCGAACAGTTGCATACCACCGATGATCATGTGATGGAAATCATCGGCACCTTCGTCCAGGGCAAACAGCGATATTACGTTTGCCGCAACTCCTGGGGCACCAACTGGGGCAATCAGGGCCGCATCTATCTCTCAGAAGATTATATCAAGCTCAAAACCATCGCTGTTTATATGAGTGAAGAGGCTTATATCGGCAAATAACAGCAGAAATATATAGAATAGCAGCAATCACATATAGGAAAAAGCTGCTATTATATATATAATAATGTATAAAGGCGATTAGCCGCTTTCTGCTACATTCTTCTAAGTGCTTGATACAGGTCAATTTTGAGCTAAATACTTGATGTGTGCGCACACACATAGTTGATGTACATCAAAAAAAAGGGCTTTTTTGAGACTTTTTCTTCTAAAGATTTGGAAGATACCGAAAATCGTCGTACCTTTGCATCGTCAATAAGACAAAAGGTTATTAGGTTTTTAGGTTAAGATTGTTAGTTGTTTAGGTTTAGTTTTAGGTTTTAGATTGTTAGTTTAGGTAACAGGTATTAGAAAAGGTAAGAAAAAAGATTGTTTATTCAGAGATTAACAGTGTTCAATAGGATTAAGTTGAAAAGGTAAAAAAGAATGTTATAGGATTAACGAATTGATGACGCCTGTGTAGCAGAATTTCTGCTTCAGGCTCTGAAATGGAGAGGAACTTAAAATGAAGTCAATCTCCTTTGAGTTATGAGAAATTTGGGAATATAACATTAAAAGTGCGCAAGAGTTCGTGAGAAGTCTTGCGCACTTTCTTTTTATCTCCCCTCACTTCATTTCTCATTTCTAATTTCTCATTTCTCATTTTATTGTCTTTCTTTTGGAAAAAATTCCAATTTTTATTTTGTATTACCGATGAAAAGTCGTACTTTTGCAGAAAAGTGTTGTAATATGGCTAAACATCCTCTTTGGAAAGATGAATACTGGCTTTTGCTATTGCAATTATACCAGAAAAAGCCAATGGGCGTTAAACCTCTCTATTCGAAAGGCATGGTCAATCTGGCTCTGGAGCTGCATATTGCCCCAGAAGTTCTCCACGAACAGATGTTCAAACTCAGAATGGTCACCCCACGCATCAAGAGGCTTTGGGATAAATATGGAGACAACCCTAAAAAGTTGGCTCGTGATATCCATTTGCTCAAGAAAATGGAAGGATGTGGAAATGCAACACAATTCTATCAGGGGGTTTCCATCAGGGAATCATTCGAACACGACTGGGAACCTATCGAAGCCGAGCCTTCGCTCACTCCCGTCAAGCTGATCATCATCCTCGACCTTTACTTCCAGCTCACACCAATCACCATGGTGCCGGAAACACCAGAAATCATTGATCTTGCCAAACTCATCAAAACCAGCACGAAGGTGATAGTAGAGGCCATGAATGTGTTCCAGATTTGCGACCCATATCTCAACAGAAACGATGTGGTGATCAGCCATCTGATAGACCCATGCAGCAAAATATGGCAGCGGTATGGAAACGGAAATCCTGATAAACTCTACAAACTGGCATTGGAACTGAAAGAATACTTCAAGTAAGTAGGAAAAATACTTCTAATAAGAAGATGATATAACTTTTTAAGTAACTTGGAAAGAACTTATTTAAAAGACACGAAACATGACTCAAAAACTCATTCAGACACAGGAGCAGAAACTACAACAGCTCCAGCGACTCTCCGCCCAACAGATGTTGCAGGTGAAGATGCTGGAGATGCCGCTCAACGAACTGGAGGATAATATCAATGCCGAACTGGATGATAATCCTGCCTTGGAAACTGAGAATCCGGACGATGCACTCATGGGAGAGGGCAACGAAGACCGTTCGGCTCTGGATGATTCTGACAACAGTAATGACGATGAATTTGGAGACGATGCCTACGAAGCACAGTCAGAAAAAGAAGAAAGAAAGGACGAACTGGATCAGGCATTGGAAAGTATCGGAAAAGACGACCAGATGCCCGACTACAATACTGACAGATATAATACGCAGAACGCCGACTACGAGGAAATGGTTTATGGCGATACAACTTCCTTCTACGATAAGTTGAAGGAACAGATGGACATGCAGATACTCACGGATAAAGAAAAGCAAATCATGGAGTATCTGATTGGTTCGCTGGATGAAGACGGATTGCTCCGCAAAGACCTGGACAGCATCTGCGATGAGCTCATCATCTACCATAATATTGATGTAAGCGAAAAGGAAATTGAGCATGTGCTCCACAAACTCCAGTCGTTCGATCCTGCCGGTGTGGGCGGAAGAAGCCTACAGGAATGCTTGCTGCTGCAGGTAAAAAGACTGCCTAAGGGAGTGCTGCGAAAAACCATGGAGGAAGTATTCGAGGATTATTTCGACGAATTTACCAAGAAACATTGGGATAAAATCAAGTCTGGACTGGAACTCAACGAAACCCAGTTGGAGACACTCAAGGACGAGATACGCAAGTTGAATCCTAAGCCGGGCGCATCGCTTGGCGAGACTGACGGACGAAACATGCAGCAGATCAACCCCGACTTCATCGTAGATACAGCCGATGACGGAACCATTACATTCACGCTCAACCGAGGCAATATGCCAGAGCTGACCGTATCTCCTTCCTTCACCGACATGATAGAAACCTACAAAAAGCACAAGGATCAGATGAGCCGGAAAGACAAGGAAGCCCTGCTCTATGCCAAGGAGAAAGTAGATAAGGCCCAAGGCTTTATCGAAGCCATCAAGCAGCGCCGACATACGCTCATCATCACCATGAAGGCTATCATCGACATCCAGAGGCAGTTCTTCCTGGATGGTGACGAGGCTGACCTCAAGCCGATGATTCTCAAGGATGTAGCAGAAAGAACGAAACTTGACATCAGTACCATTTCACGAGTAAGAATCGAGAAATATGTACAGACCAAATGGGGCATATTCCCACTCAAGTTCTTCTTTACAGACAGCTATACCACCGAAGACGGCGAGGAACTGTCAACACGCAAGATCAAGATTGCCCTCCAGCATCTCATCGAAAACGAGGATAAGAAGAAACCTCTCAGCGATGATGCTATTTCCAAGGTCATGAAGGAAAAGGGATTCCCTATTGCACGACGCACCGTGGCTAAATATAGAGAGCAGTTGGGCATCCCGGTAGCACGATTGAGAAAATAAATTCAGGAAAATATACAAAAGGTTACATACAACATAGTTTGTTATGAAAGAGAAAAATATCATATTGGCGGCACGCATCATGAGCATGATCTTCACCCCTTTCTACCTGCCATTGGTAGGACTGGTGGCTCTGTTTCTGTTCAGCTATATGTCGCTGCTGCCATTGGCATATAAGTTGCCGATGCTGCTCACGGTGTATATCTCCACCATCCTCATGCCCTCCCTGCTGATACACCTATACCGCAGGTTTCAGGGATGGACCTCCAAGGAATTGGGCAGGAAAGAGCGCCGCATCGTACCCTACCTGATATCAATCCTGTGCTATTTTGGCTGTTTCTTTCTGATGGAATACCGCAACACGCCGAGAGTAATCAGCATTATCCTGGTAGCGGCATTGGTGATACAGATGGTATGCGCACTCATTAATGTATGGTGGAAGATCTCCACCCACACGGCAGCCATCGGAGGAGTAGCAGGAGGACTGGTAGTCTATTCGATTGCCTTTTCCTTCAATCCTATCTGGTGGCTGGCATTCGTCATCCTGCTGGCAGGCATGGTGGGTACAGCCCGCATGATTCTCCGTCAGCATACGTTGGCGCAGGTGGTAGCCGGATTTCTCGTTGGAGTAGTGTGCGCTCTCTTTATTATATAAGTAAGGTGAGCATTCATTAGATGATAGAACAAAAAATCATTAATATTAAATATAAAAGCAAATGAAACCATTAGTTAGCATTATCATGGGCAGTACCAGTGACCTGCCTGTTATGGAAAAAGCATGTAAGTGGTTGAATGACAACCAGATTCCTTTTGAGGTAAATGCCCTCTCTGCTCACCGCACTCCAGATGCAGTAGCAGCATTTGCCAAAGGAGCTAAAGATCGTGGTGTGAAGGTTATCATCGCCGCTGCAGGTATGGCTGCTGCCCTTCCTGGCGTGATAGCAGCAGAAACACCGCTGCCAGTTATCGGTGTGCCTATCAAGGGTATGCTCGATGGTCTGGATGCCATGCTCAGTATCATTCAGATGCCTCCTGGCATTCCTATCGCCACAGTAGGTGTCAACGCAGCTCAGAACGCAGCTATCCTGGCTGCAGAGATGATTGCATTGGGAGACGAGGAAGTGGCAGAGAAGGTGCAGGCATGGAAGGCTGGTCTGGATGTAAAGATCGAGAAGGCCAACAAGGAGCTGCATGAAATCAAATACGATTATAAATGTAACTAATATATCCTGATATGCCCCTTCCCTGGGGCATATCTCAGCTTATACATTATGGTAGATTTATTCAATTATACCCGACGCACTTCTTCTGTTGCCCATGTCGGAGAACTTGACTTAGGCGGTAACAATCCTATCCGCATCCAGTCGATGACCACTACCAATACCAATGATACCGAGGCTTGTGTACGTCAGGCAGAGGAAATCATCAAGGCTGGTGGCGAACTGGTGCGCTTTACCACCCAGGGCTCCCGCGAGGCTGAAAACATGAAGAATATCAATGCGGGAATCCGTGCCGATGGTTTCACCACTCCGCTCGTGGCTGACATCCACTTCAATCCGAATGTGGCTGATGTGGCTGCACTCTATTGCGAAAAGGTGCGTATCAACCCAGGCAACTACGTGGATCCTGCCCGCAAGTTTATCAAGCAGGAATATACCGACGAGGAATATGCCCACGAACTCCAGAAGATTGAGGAACGATTCGTTCCTTTCCTCAATATCTGCAAGGAGAACCATACTGCTATCCGCATCGGCGTAAACCATGGTTCGCTCTCCGACCGCATCCGCAACCGCAATGGCGATACTCCGGAAGGCATCGTAGAGAGTTGCATGGAGTTTCTTCGCATCTGCAAGAAAGAGAATTTCCACGATGTGGTCATCAGTATCAAGTCATCCAATACCGTGGTGATGGTGCGCTCTATGCGTCTCTTAGTGGATGAGATGGAGAAGGAAGGAATGAACTACCCTCTTCACCTGGGCGTTACCGAAGCCGGCGAAGGTGAAGATGGAAGAATCAAGAGTGCCGTGGGCATCGGTGCGCTTCTGGCTGATGGCATCGGTGATACCGTGAGAGTAAGCCTGAGCGAGGAACCTGCGGCTGAGATTCCTGTAGCCCGCCATCTGGTGGATTATATCGGAAAGAAACAGGGGCAGCTGATGATTCCTGCTACGGCTTGTCCTTCTTTCGACTGGTTGCACCCTACTCGCCGGGAAACCGAGGCTGTGGGCAATATCGGTGGCACTCAGGTGCCTGTAGTCATCAGCAACCGTATCAATGGCGAGAGTACGATTTGTGAGAATAAGGATGCCCAATCCGACTATATCTATATAGGTGGAAAGATGCCTAAGCAGTTTGTGCCGGGACAGAGCTATATCGTAGATTACAATGTCTATGAGACCCTCAACTGCAAGCCGGAGACTACGGGTGCCAAACTCTATCCTATCTTCCCTGCTATGGCTATGCCGTTCATCGCCAGCATCAAGGCAGACATCAAGTTCCTCACGCTCCAGTTTGGTACTCCTGCCGAAGAATACATCGCTTGCTTGAAGAATCATCCGGAGGTGGTAGTCATCTGCGTCAGCAATCACCAGAACCGTTTGGGCGACCAGCGCGCATTGGTTCATGAGATGATGAATGCCGGCTTGAAGAACCCTGTTGTCTTTGCGCAGATGTACCAGCACAGCAAGGAAGAGAAGAGCGACTTCCAGTTGGAGGCTGCTGCCGACATGGGTGCGCTGATGATAGATGGTCTGACCGATGGTATCTGGTTGATGAACAATGGCGACATCCCTGCCCAGACCATTGATGAGACTGCTTTTGGAATACTTCAGGCAGCTCGTCTGCGTACCAGCAAGACCGAGTATATCAGTTGTCCTGGTTGCGGAAGAACCCTCTACGATCTCCGCGAAACCATTGCCAAGATCAAGGAGGCCACCAAGCACCTGAAGGGTCTGAAGATTGGCATCATGGGCTGCATCGTGAACGGTCCTGGCGAAATGGCAGATGCCGACTATGGCTATGTGGGCGCCGGTCCAAACAAGGTAAGCCTCTACCGCAAGCAGGTTTGCATAGAGAAGAATATCCCGCAAGAAGTGGCAGTAGAGCATTTGCTTGCCCTCATTGATGCGGATAAGAAATAAAGATGATATAAATCGAATTTACAAACAGCCGTGTTCTAACACGGATTGTACTTCATAGATTAAAATTGAACTCTTGAAGTCCTCGGTGCGAGATGCATCGGGGACTTTTTTATGTACTTTAAAACTATACATACTATTTTACGCAAAACGTTACGTTAAAGAATTTTAAAAACAACGTATAATGATTGTATATTTTACAAATAATTTATAACTTTGCAAAAAGATTAAAGTTGCCGGATAACAATATATATATCACGGTATTAACAATAAAAAAATACATTCAATTGTATAGGATGATAGTATTCAGAAGTAGCATTATTTCAATTAATTAAATAAAACCAACTATTATAACGGTGGTTCCAAATCGGATCATCGCATTTCTTATTTACAATATGAAGCATAAGAATATTTTTAGTAAAAGAAAATCAACAGTATTGTTTTTTACCATAGCATTTTTAGCTATGGGGGGGTATTGTGTCGCTACTAAAGCGCAGACTACCCAGATTGCAAGTACATTGGAAAAACTGAAAGGACAGGAAGTGACCAAGGAAAACTACACTCAGTTTGTCACAAACGGCGAAAAGCCAAGCTCAATGAAAGATGCCCTGTTTAATGGTCAAGCTAAGAACATGTTCTTGCTCTACAACAAGGGCACGGGCAAGTTTCTTACCTTTGGTGGCTACTGGGGCGCAAGTGCCACGCTCAGCGATACACCTTGTCCCTTCTGGCTGCAAAGTAGAAATGACACCAAAGAAACACAAGGCAGCTACGTTCGCTATCCAGAGAAGACTGGAGAAACCGTAAGCAGCGAAAAAGGAGAGGAGAGCTATACTAATAGCGAGCAAAAATTTCCTGTCCTAACAACACCAAAACCATTTTATTTTGGAAGCCAAGAAGGAAACAACAGAAGCCACGCTATCTATAAATCGATACAAATAGTAAAGAGCGGCGGAACAACAACAGACATCAAGGTTAAGAAAACAGAAGACACCTCCGACAATGCTTACTACACGGCAAGCAGCAAAGCCCCATTTATACCCAACGGAAAGAAGTTCAAGTCGGAAGCATTGGACGTTGATTTTGACAAAGGCGACAAGATTGTTATCAAACTTAACCTGAACTCATGTCCTAATAATGTTAACGCAGCAAACATCCTGTCAATAGGAACAAATATTGAAACATGGAGCCAAAATGGTGAAAACATGGTTCATGTTTATTTCACCAAGAGTTCAAAAACATTCAATATTGACCGGACATGGGGCAAGGCACCAGACCAGATAAACAAAAAAACGACAACCATTGCCAGTTTGGATGATGTCACAATCACGCTTTCAAAAGATGCTCTTACAATTTCCTCACAAAAGCACGGCTATACCATTCCTTACAAAGAAGGAAAAGCAGGAACCTTCGCCAAGTTTAAGTATGAGAACGATGCTTATGTGCTTGATAACGAAGGCAACCTTCAGCTGACCGACGATGCATCAGGCAAAGGCTATTATGACACCAATACAGGGTCGGAGAACTATACCTATGCCGATGCTCCAGACGATGTGAACCCTACATTTTTCATCTCACGCTCTATTCACAGCAATGAAGATGGAGTAGATCCTTTCTTGGCTTATGCGACCATACGATATGGCACATATAATAATGATAATGGTCTGTCAGAGAAAATGGCTGGCGTATATACAGACAAGCCAATCTATTCAACAGGAGATAACGGCAAGAAATATAATCCTGAGTATGCCCGCTGGCAGTTTATCCCTACTGGCACCACTGGCGAATATCGCCTGGCGCTTCACATGAATGTAAACCTCAAAACGGGTCTTGGATATGCTGAGGTAAACGATCCAAGTAAGACCAAGGAGGCAACCTATTATATGACTGCAAGCAGCGGCTATATCAAAGGCGATACAAAAGCCATAAAAGAAGATGACAAGCAGCACTATCTCTACAGCACGGTAGATAAAAGCGGTAAAAGAACTTACATAACAGATTTCTCCGACAGATACGAGATGGTAAAGATGACCGAGACACCAGAACAGAGCGGCAACTATGCCATCTGGAAACTGATTACCGCACACGACTATCTGTTCATGCTCAATAGCCAGCAGAGTGCGCTCAAAGAGACGATAGACCTGAGTGCTGTGTTGGCAGATCCCGACTTCTCAATACACAATGATGGATTGAAGAACTGGAATATAGACGAGACACTGAGTAATGCTTCAAAAGAGTACAACAATGCCAAGCTGCGCATTGGTTACGACGGCAACTATAAAACCAATTTAGAAGCGAATATTTACAACTCCGGAGCAGATGAGCTATGGAACTTCAACGATACCATAAACAGAGGTCGCACCAACAATAACTTCTGTGCCAACCATAGCCGCTACATGTGCGCCACCGTCCAGAATAGAGGCTACGGTCGTATGTATCAGAGCATAACGATTGACAGTCCAGGCTGGTATATCGTTCGTTGCCAGGGCCTTACCACCATCAACGCATATCTCTATGCTACGGTGAAAGAAGGAAATGCTAAGGCGGAAAATGAGTTCAAATGCGACTTGAGAAAGATTACAGACGAATATCTTCAAAAGAACCTGCAGATTCTGAATGCCAAAGATGCTTACTGGCCTTACGACCAGGCAAGTCCGATGTATAATGCAGCTGTTGACATGAACGACGAGCATGTGCAACCCAACCATGTGAAGGAAAGTACATCGCAGGTGCTCTTCTATGTAGAGAGTGCATCTCCCTCTGCACCTGCTACAGTTACCTTCGGTGTGAACATTCCACAGCAGACGACATACGAGACGGCTTACAATGGCACACGCTCTTATTCGAAAGACTTCACAGCCTTCGACAACTTCCGTCTGCTCTATGGAGGACAGGAGAGAAACGAGCCTTTCCTCATCCTCAACGAGAACGATGAGAACCTCGACTATCTCGACCAGACTATACACAAGTATAAGAGTCATGGCGACATACGTAAGAAGCTGTTGCTCCACCGCACGTTCACCAAGAACAGCTGGAACACCATCATCCTTCCTGTGGGTCTGACCCAAGAGCAGTTCAAGGGTGCCTTCGGAGAGAATGCACAGATTGCCGAGCTCAGCACACTCACCGCATCCCAGATACGTTTCAAGACCATAAGCAATAGTACCAAGGTGACCGCTCCTGACGGAACATCTTATAACTACTGGCTCAAGCCGATGACCCCTTATCTCATCAAGATAAATGATGAAGGCTATGAGGCGCCAAAGAATACCGACGAATACACGGCTTATCTCTTCAACTGTGCTGATAACGGCATGACTTATCAGACCAAGACCATCGGCGGTCCTGACAATGCCTACTACAGCATCGACGACATCACGATGATAGAAGGCGAAGGCTTTGCCAAGACCAAGCAAGAAGGCAACTTCAACCACTGGGACTTCAAGGGCATGACCCAATCCAATATTGATGGCACCCAGAAAGCCTACTCTTATGTCATCAAGGGTCAGGAGACCAATGCTGAGGTGAACGGCGGCAAGATGACAGCCTACGGTATGCTGACACGCAACTACACCAAGGATGCAACAAGCGGCAAGAACACCTTACTCCCAGGACATTCGCCTATGACAGATGCCTATATCATGACAGCAGACAAGACCACCAACAAGCCCGTCTTGAAATATAAAACAGGCGGTGGTGCCTCGAAAGGTTTCCGCTGCTGGTTCCGCTACAGCACCACAGAATCTTCTGCAGCCAAGCCACAGTTTGCCCTCTTCATCGACGGCATCAGCGAGCCGACAAGCATAGAGGATATCATGAACAATGATGAAGGTATCACTCCTGCCGAAAAATTCGCCAATGGCATCTATTCGCTCAACGGACAGAAAGTAGGCGACTCAGAGGCTGCATGGAACCATCTGCCAAAAGGCATCTATATCGTGAATGGTAAAAAAGTAATCAAGTAATAGATAAACGCAGAATTAATGATACAAAAGAAATATATAAAACCAACAACAAGGGTTGTTTTTGTTGACTTGGAGGAACTGATGATTCCTGCGCCGCAGAGCGGTGCAGCCGTCAGTTCAAAGGATACACCAAGCAACGATGATGTAACAATAGGAATCGATAATAGCGGCTTTGGAAGCTCAAGTTCTGATTGGGACGATGAAGACGAAGCCCTGTAAAACATATCATGCAGAAATCATAAAATACAAAATCATCTAAAGAACTAACCTCCCCCTTTGGTAAAATCCAATGAGGGAGGTAGTTTTCATCATAAAGTAAGGTAAATGAACATACAACATCATCAACCAAAGAACTGATTATAGTCATACTCGGAGAAATAAAGTTCTATTTTCATTTCTCAACGCCACAGATATCGCTCGACGTGCTGGCATTAATCCTTCACTCATGCGACAATATACCAGTGGAGTAAAAACTGCTGGTGAAAAAACATACGGCAAGTTAAATGCCTGCCTGAATAAAATCAAATCGAATTTACAAACAGCCGTGTTCTAACACGGATTGTACTTCATAGATTAAAATTAAAATTTTGAAGTCCCTGGTGCGTGATGCATCGGGGACTTTTTTTGTGTACTTCTACATTTATATCAGGGCTGCCTTTGAACTGAACATCCATGGGATTCTTATTTTTCCACCAGAACCTCCTTCTCTTCATAACGGTCGAAGCCGATGCTCATATCAGCACCGTGCTCCCGAAAGATGGAGAGAAGGCGTTCCTGTATGTAAGGAGGAATGTCTATCTCGCCACTCCTTGCCTTATAAAACCTGCGACGGGTATAAGGCGTATGGGAATAGAAATAACGGGTTCTGCCCGATGGGATGGTATTGTAGATGCGCAGGAATCCCCTCGCCCATACTTGCTTTTCTGCTACAAGATGATAGGGACACTTCTCGCCTTCACTCACCAGATGCTTCACATTGAGCACCTCAAAGGTGTCAGCATTGGCAAGCGCCTTGACATACTGCGCATAACGGGCACAAGTGTTGCTACGTGTGCAGGATACCATAGGGCAAACTACACAATGTGGAATATTCTTCATACTTTCTTTTATTTTTAAGTTATTTATAATTCATAGAAAAAGGCTCAGACAGAGAGGGTAAAGCTCAGAGATAGAATGCTGGAACTCAGAGATAGCGTTTTAACTTACTATGGCACATTTGTGCCCTGGCTGAGGGCACAAATGTGCCTTAGGCAAGTAAAATCATAACTCTGAGCTTCACAACTGAAAACCAGTCATTTCGCTCTCGGAAAACAGGGAGACCGGAATTTTGAAATCTGATACGACGTTTTGCCTTCACCCTTCACCTTTTCTTTTGGAATGCCGATAAACACTGGGGCTCCGAGGGTGAAGGGTAAAATTTAACCCTTCACCCACCATTCACCCACCTGTCACCCAATCAAGCAGCAGCAGAAACAAGCAGATAAGCCTGCCCCCTCTTAGTATGCTTATTGGAGCATCCCATCAGTCTGAGCGTCTGGCCAATTTTCACTTTCAGGCTCATGCTTGGCAGCAACATAGGATACTGCTCATGGAGCACATTATACACCTCTGAACAATTCATCCACTTCGCCTTCTCTTCTTCCCCCGGCACTCGGAAACAAGTCTTGAGCATCGTCTCCAAATCATCAGTTTTGAAGAAAGCTAAATTACGTTCCTGCAAGCGAATCACCTCCTCATTGGAGAACCAATAAGGTATCTTCTTATCCCTCAATTCATACATTACTTGCGCATAGAGCTGGTCGTAATAGACGACCGAGACGTTGTCTATATGATAACCAGAAGGGATGTGAATACAGATGAATCGACGACTTCCCGTTGGGTCGCAGAGCGGATGCTCATCATTGGTGGTGGCCAGGAAGGAAGCATAGCGGGGACGATCTGCCTGCGCCTTGCCGAAGATAGGACGTCCGTTCACCTTTACCTTGGAGAGGGTCTGTTTCAGCTTGCCCTGCTGGTTAGGTCCCATGTTGGCAAACTCGTCTATATTGACATAGAGGTTGTGAGTGAGCGCCATCTCTGCATCAAACTTATTGCCGAAGTTGATGTGGTCGAGGAAATACTGGCGCAGGTGCTCAGGCAAGAGACGATTGGCAAAGGTACTCTTTCCGCAACCCTGTGAACCAATCAATACAGGCACCACCTCGTTGCCATGCAGCGTATCCATCTGCAGCCAATGAGCCACCGCAGAACGGAGCCAGATGGCGCACCATGACAGTTGCTCACTTGTCAGTCCCGGTATTCTGCTGAACAGTTCGGCAACATGGTTCTTGCCGTCCCATTTGGGCAATCCCATGAGATAAGCTCGGATAGGATCAAAGTCAGGAACGACATCAGAGCAGATGTATTCCTCGATGTCCTGTCGGGGCGACTTCTTGCCTCCCACTCCCATTTTTTTGGCAGCTCTGACTATGGAGTTGACCTTCTCCTTGGTCATCACCTCCCATTTCAGATTGCTATTCTGAAGAGTGGTCTCTTCTTTCTCATCAACAGAAGAAGCCTCATCAACAGAAGATACCTCAACATCAGGAGATGCTCCATCATCAGGGGAATCCCCTTCTATGTCCTTCAGAACAGCCATTTCCGTCTTTCCGCTAAGCAAATTACGACGGAAGGCATAATGCTCTTCCATAAAACTCTCTACCATATAGATAGAAGATCCGCTACCTGTCATCAATAATGACATCTCATTTAGTTGTTTGTTCATAATTTATTTTTTTATATTAATGATTAATTAATTAATTAGCTATTGTCATATCATTCTGCAAGTCTCGCCTTCCAACTTGCTCCTTTTTTAAGATGAAGGGCGGTGAAGGGTGGTGAAGGGTGATTTTGAGTAATTTATCACGTAACATCCTATCACACAGTAACTTACAAGCAACTGATGAAGGGTGAAGGGATTTTACCACATCGCAGTACGATTTCTTATCGACAATGCAAAGATACAAAACGGAAGCCCCCTTTTCCAACTTTTCCCTGCAACCCGGAAACACAGCAGGGAAAAACGGGGAAAAAATAAAGGGTAACGGGGAAAACAGCAGGGAAAAATAAATTTTCCTTATACATTCATTGGTTTTCTCACTCTTTTTCTTTATCTTTGCAAAAAAATAGGAGATTCAGACATGGCAGACATCAACATCAGAAAATTACCAGCAGGCATTCAGTCATTCAAAATGATCAGAGAAGAAGGCTATGTCTATGTAGATAAGAGCGACATCGTTTGGTATTTAGCAAACTGTGGCAAACTGTTCAATTACTTGAGCCGCCCTCGTAGATTCGGCAAGTCTATCCTTGTCGATACACTACAGATGTACTTCGAAGGAAGAAAAGAACTCTTCGAGGGACTGAAAATCATGCAGTTGGAAAAAGAATGGAAGCAATATCCTGTTATTCGTCTTGACCTTAGCCGTGGCGGTGCGAATGCAGAAACTTTGCGCTCATACCTTGACTTACGTTTCAAGGAATATGAAAAGAAATATGCCATCACCCTCCCATCTACAGCCCATCTTGCCGACCGTTTTGACGCCATCATTACCACCGCATACAAACAAACAGGCTTGAAGGTTGCTATTCTTATTGATGAATATGACTCTCCCCTACAGCACTCATGGAAAACTCCTGAACACGAGAAATGCACAGAAGTTTACCGTGAGGTCTTTGCCATTTTGAAAGCCGATGACGAATACGAGCGACTGGTGTTCATCACAGGTATCACCAAGTTCACTCAGATTTCTCTATTCTCCGTTTTAAACAACCTGACCAACATCAGTTTCTTGCCTGAATACGCCGCCATCTGTGGTATCACTGAGGAGGAAATCAGCGAAAACTTCAAGCCAGAGTTGGAAAGAATGAACATTCGTAACAAGTGGACAGCACAAGAGACACATGACCACCTCAAAGAGTATTATGATGGTTATCACTTTAGCGAGGACAATATGATTGACATTTATAATCCATACAGTCTGATAAATGCCTTGGAACAATCCAAAATCAGAAATTATTGGGCAGCATCGGGTGCAACCTCACTTCTCCTAAAGTTTGTTGACAACATGGAGCTACGCCTAAAAAGCTTCGAGAATTGCCGCATCATGCGAAATACCTTGGAATTATCAGATGTAACAGGAGGTGGTGCTTCCTTATTTCTATATCAGTCAGGCTATCTCACTATCAAGGACAGCGATGAGTTTGGCTATATTTTAGATTTCCCTAACGAAGAAGTGAAGCAAGCTCTCTATGATCTCGTTACATATATGTCATCGAACTCAAATTAAGAAACAACGGTGGCAAGGACGCTGCCACCCAACAAATCCTCGACCGACAATACATGGAACCATTCAAGGCTGACAATCGTCAGATTATCGGATTGGGAATAGAACTCGACGAAAATGGAAAAGGTCTCTTGGATTGGAAGAGAGTGGAATAAGAATGGTTCTCTCTCCGAGTCTTTTCTCGCACAATTCGAGGGAAATCATTCAAGTTTTTTATCTTACTGGCTTATAATTCAGAAATTTTATCTAGATTTACACCAATATAATATTCATTCAAATCATGCAAGTCATTACCCATACAAACAGGTAATAACAGGCTATTTATACAACCATGACAGATAAAGACGAACAACAATCACCGTTCAGCTATGAAGTTTTCGACCGACAACTGAACACCTTTTATATGATGTGCCAGGTTCTCATGCAAGGCTGGGAAGACTACAGCACCCAGGAGATGAACTTTGACATCCGCTCTCTATGCACCAAGGCATCAAGGCTCTGCTACATGGCAGACCAGGATTTCGCTTTGCAGCACAACGACCTGACCCACCAGCGCAAGTTCATCAATCAGACCCATATCGACAACATCAGCCAGATCGTCATCAATGAGATGAGCCCTTTCTTAAAAAAAAATAATAGAAAATTATCAGGCCACCAAAATACTGGAAGGTCATAAGAGCAGCATGTTTTCTGCACAGATGAGCATCCTGTTTCCCAAACTGCATGAACTGCTCATAGAGGATGGCATGTCGGAAAACTCCATTGCCAATTTCTTAACAGACATCAATATCGTGGAAAAAACTTTTCTCAAGAAAAACAAATTTGCGAAATATCCTGGAGTAAAACCCGAAGAAAGATTCTGGAATATCTTCCAACTATATGGCTACTCATGCTATCTGGTCTATCATTTCCGACGGGTAAACGATGTTTGCGGAAGATATATTACGGACGACGAGGCTGGACGACTCACCGAAATGGGGGTACAGAAATATACTACAGACCCGAAAGGCAAGATGGACATCGATCTGTATATCTCTACTCTGGAATATAATAACGACCGGCTGACACTCAACATAGACCAGATGCGCTCCGAACAGCGCAAACTGCAAAACGAAGTGCCTGACAGTCTGCTCCTGCCGTTCCTACACCATGTAAACGATGCCTATGAGATGGGAAAGGAAGTAAACCAACTGACATTTACTGCTGAAGAATACATCAGCCTGCTCTCTGCTACTGCCAAATGGCAGCTTCTGGAACAGCGAATTTACGAATGTCAGAATCCGAATGAAATAAAACCGCAGTTCGACAATGAGGTTTTTGTAACGGTACTCAACGGAAGACCGGTAAAAATGGAAGAATTGAGAAAAACGATTTCGCTGATGGTGAAGTTGGTAAACAGGAAGAACCAATGGTTCTGCGTATGGAGCGTATTGAAGCATCACAATCTTTTAGGCAATTATTCTCATGAGGCTTTTGCCCGTCAGATGATGAGCAGCTACTGGTTTGGCGACGTAGAAGACTACAAGCGTTTTTCTGGCGATACCTTGCGTGAATACAAGCGTTACTTCTCCGACTACGACTACACACAATGGGATAATGATGATTTTCTGGAGCAGAAGCAGCTGTTCGGCATGACCAAATGGTCGAACTCTCTCTGCCAGAAATTTCAGAAGCTATGCCAGGAGATGGAGCAAGCCATCGTGGGGTGGAAATACTTATAACCTCTTGATTTCCAAAATAATATTAAAGTTCACAAGTTTGTGGTCCACAAACTTGTGAACTTTATTTTTTTTGCGTACTTTTGCATCAGAAATCAAGACTAAAGTAAATGAAGAATGTCTGCAAGACCGCATCAAGAAATCTCTGATTGATAAAGAGATCATCTACATCGAGAAGCAGGGTGTTTTTCTTGCCGACAGTGTATTTGAACTCTGGTTTAAGAAGGAAATGATGTGATGCCTCTCCATCCATTCACTTTAGCGGAAACAGAGAAATTGTGTACCAGTAAGCAGCCAGAAAGATTAAGTGTTTGCGCAGCTCTATAAAAGCTAAAAGCACGACCATCTTCTCAGATAGCCGTGCCAATAATATTTTTCAAAACCACTGTTTTGCAAGAGAGAGATTGTATTTATTTCTTCAATAATTCATCAATAAGCTTAGAAGTCTCTGGGCTTGATGGTCTTGGCGCATCAGCCTTGATAATCTTTCCTTCACGATCAAGCAAAATGAAACGAGGGATGCCATTGATGAGATATTTATTCATAAACTCATCCTTATTACCCATGTGTAACTGAATACCCTTCATGTCACCCTTTTGAATGCGCTTTTCCCAAGCCTGCTTGTTTTGGTCGCAGGACAAACCGACGAAGTAGATGTCCTTACCAACGTATGCCTCCTCCAACTTGGTCATATAAGGAAGTTCACCACGACAAGGACCACACCATGTTGCCCAAACATCGATATAAACATATTTACCCTTCAGAGACTCCAAGGAAACCATCTTACCATTGATATCAGGACAATTAAAAGAAGGTGAAGGATTACCAGCTCTCAAAGCTTCCCATTGCTTGCACATATTGTCAAACTTCTCTATATTCTTGGCATCTGTTACATTCTTGTGGAAGTATGCAATTACTTCATCATTTCCATCCAATCCAGAACCAGAAACCACACCATAAAGATAAGCATTAGTTACATAAGATTTCACTTGAGCATCTGCAACATGAGCATCCATGAAGTTCATAAATTCTTGTTTTCTATCACCACCCTTAAAAACCTGACACAAAATAGAATTCGTGATAAACTCTCCGTATTCAGGATATTCAAACAAACTACCATCCATAACAGCCAATTCCTTCAACTTGGTATAATAGGCAGCAGAAGGCACAAATGACTCTAATTTATGAATATAAGGATAATATGACTTATATAAAGGGAACTTAGAAAAAGACTGCAATTTCAAATGTTCTTGTTCTTTCTTAGTGAATTTAGCAGGTAAACCCGCCTTTTTCAATAAGGCCAAGTTAGCCTCATATACACTATCATTACTCTTGATAAAAGCAGCCTCATCCTTGCCAAAATCATTAAAGCCAAGAAATGCAAAGCGAGTTTTCAACAAATAGTTATTGACAGATGCCAAATCACCAGTACAATTGAAAACACGAGATTCTGTATCATAATCTACAGTCAGATCTTTATCAGACTCCAGATATAAATTACGACTGAAAGATTTACCATAACGTACCTGTACGTACTGTGGAATGAAACCATCCTTTTTTACAGTAACTACACCATTCACTACATCTACATCCATTATGTCATTGGATGCACACCAAGTCAACTTCAACTTTGCTCCTTCCTCTGGATGAACAATTTTAAAAGTATAAGTTCCTGCGTGCATTGACATAGCGGCAAGCCATGTCAATGCAATACTAAATATTCTTTTGCTAATCATTTATTGATATTATTAGTTGTATTACTTTGCAAATTGAAAACCATCAAGACAGAACCAAGCAGGTGTACGCATTTTACCATTTTCATCCTTATCAGAGGAATCTAAATAGAATACTACCTTATCAACAGTACCCAAAGCCGTAAGATCCATCTTCATCCAATCAGCTACTACATAATCCCAAGTAGGATGGTCTGCGTTATGTCCTTTCTTGCAAGCCAAGTCGAAACTAACACTTCCTGTCTCACTACCAGCAAGGTAACCCTTAGCTGTAACTATGAAATAGTCATTTTCCCCAAACTTCTTTACACCGCCTTCAACGTATGTATGCCAAATTCCCTTTGGTTTGCTGGGAATATTAGGATTTTGCATAGGCTTTTCCGCTGTTCCGTATGTATCACCATAAGTCATAGCAAGATAATCCCATGTTGTATTAGATACAAGAATGTACTCAATCTTCTTTGGCTTGTCCAAAGTAAAGTAAGCATCATCACCATTGATATGGCAAACCAAATATGTACCTGTATTATTAGGCTTGGTTGACCAAACACTATAGCGCATAGAGTCAACAGCAGTCTCGTCACCTCCCCACGTGAAAGAGCGCAAAGAACGATTACTATAACAGAAACCACCTGCCAATTGTTTACCAGCCTTCACTGTATTGAAATTCATACCCGCAACAGAGAACCCATTGTCAGGAATGACATGAGAGAAACGAGTTGGAATCTCTAATTCCGAAAAAGTGATATTATCGGCATGAGGAATGACCAAATCCATATCATCACTACATGACACCATCAATCCTCCAAAGAGAACTAACATACTAAATATAATCTTCTTCATTGTCTTATTTTATTACTTATTTTTATTATTCAAGTCCAGGATTTTGCTCTATAACATTGCTATGAGCATGAATCTCATCATCAGGAATAGGCCAGCAATACTGATTCTCACTGAAATTGACTTCTGGCTTTAATGTATAAATCCATGGTTTTCCATCATGCTCGAAACGTAAAGATGCAAACCAAGGGGTTTCATTCTCCATGAACAAAGCCACTACGTATTCCTTGAAAATCGCATCCATCAATTCCTGATGTGTACTGATACCTGTGACAGGTTCCATTACAGGATTGGTGTATTTGGCTCTCATCTCATTCAGAGGAGCCAAAGCACCCTGAATATCAGAAGGATTAGTTCGAGCCAACAATTCAGCTTTCATCAAATATAACTCGGCATAACGCATAGGATAAGTAGCATACATATCATTCTTTCCTGCATAGCGGCCGCGATGATAAAGCTTGGTCAAGATATTGTCTTTAGTACTGGTATCCCATGTTTCTGGAGCACGAGCAGTACCAAAAGTTACATCATGGCGTGCATCATTATCAAGCCATTCCTGAACCAAATCCGTAAACTTATTGCTATAATAGAAGCCGTATGAGTACATAAATTCATAACCAGAAATACCATAATAAGAATCCGTATTATCACCCAAATAATGTGAGAAACAGTTTTCCTTGGAATTCCAGCCATTTTCGTAAAGTTTAGCTAAATCGGTTTCCATCTGCCAACCAGAATTGTTTGCCAATAATTCGTTGACCAATGTCAAAGCTTTAGCATAATCTCCTTCCCATCCACGAACCAGCAACAACTTTGCATGCATAGCCTTGGCAAAGAGTTTATTCATACGATATGCAGTGGTATAATCTGGAGCATTCTGTTCTGCAAACTCTAAATCATCAAGAATATATTGATAACTCTCACCTACTGTACTTCTGCCTACCATCAAGTTAGACAATTCAGAAGTCTGGTCACGATAGATGATACCGTATGGAGAATCAGCCTTGTCAAACCAATGTCCATAGAGCCACAATAATTCCAAATTACAATAGCCACGAAAACAACGAGCCTCGCCTAAGAGTGAGTTTTTGTCAGCTACAGAAGGAAAACTACTATCATCCAACTTGTTTATACCATTGATGGCAGCATTACAAGTATTAATAATATCATATAACTGAGACCATTGACTGGCAGTAGCACTTGAACTCTGCTTATAGCTCATAGAATACATCTCATTGCTATATGTCCAAAATCCAGCCATGCACTGAAGGTAAGAATACAAATATCCTCCCAGATTAGAACCACCAGTCTCATATACACCATAAATGCCGTTTACAGCATTTTTTGCACCAGAATAATCCAAGACTGCATTATCTGTAGTCAAGGAATGCTTTGGAGTTTCTGTAAGATAGTCATCACAAGCTGTAAAGCACAAACTTCCAGCCAGCAACAAACTGAATATTTTAATTTTCTTCATTGTTTCTTTATTTAATCGTTACTTTCACGCCTACATTAAATGTCTTTGCAGAAGGATAAGTACTATAATCTGTACCATATCCATACAATCCCGCACCAGCATTGAAGTTACCCTGAGGATCCATGCCTGGATACTTCGTTATGGTAAACAAGTTGGTTGCCTGGAATGTCAACTCTATTCCTTTAACCACAGACTTACGGAACCATTCCACAGGGAACTTGTAAGAGAGGTTTAAGGCACTCAGACGCATATAAGAAGCATCATGCAACCAGCGGTTTGTAAATACACTATTCTGACCCATACCATAGTGAGTTACTACAGGATACTTTGGATTGTTATTGCCAACCATTGTATAGCTATCTTTCACTATATTCAATGTATTATACGCATTGGTACCGCCAAATGTAGAAGCTTCATCACTCCAATAACGCTGACCACCTATAGAATAGGTAAATGTCAAATTACACATCAAGCCTTTCCAATACAATGTAGTGCCAAAACCTCCAAACATATCAGGAATGGCATCACCTATATAAGTACGGTCACCATCAGCAGTAATCTTTCCGTCACCATCAAGATCGACAACATAAACATCACCTACATTTTCTGTCCATGAAGTAACACGATAGTTGGTTGGTTTTCCTGTAGAAGGATCAATTGGTTTACATGCCCAAACTTCCTCGCCATTTTCATACAAACGACCTGCATCTACATATCCATAAAAACGACCTAACTTGCCGCCTTCCTCTATCTTGTAGTTGTCATAGGCTGTACCACCCAAGTACTTGGCAACTCCATTCAATTTCTCCAAGATTCCACGGTTATGAGCTGCATTGAAGTTGACCTCCCAAGTCATATCATGATTCTTGATGATATCTGCAGTAATATCGAATTCTATACCAGTATTACTAATGGCACCTATATTCTGGTCAGCAGAGGAGAAACCTGAAGAAATCGGAACAGGACGATTTGTTATCAAGTTATCAACATACTTACGATACCAACCAAACGAACCACGGATACGGTCATCCAAGAAACCATAGTCAAGACCTATATCCGTCTGTGTCTGAGATTCCCACTGCAAAGTGTTATTACCCAAAGTTGATGGATAAGTTCCAGGCTGATTATTGAACATATTAGAACCCATATAACTGGTATAGTCATAATAGCCTAAGTTCTGAGAACCTGTCAAACCATAAGAAGCTCTCAACTTCAAATAACTTACGACATCTTTCAGAGGTTTCATAAACTCCTCTTCAGTCATAATCCAACCTGCAGCTACCGAAGGGAAATAACCCCAACGGTTATCCTTACCAAAGCGAGAAGAACCATCAGTACGGAAAGTACCTGTTAATAAATATCTATCGTTATACTTATATTGAGCACGAGCAAAGACTGAAACCAAAGAAGCAGCACTCTTGTTACTATTCATCTTACTTCTATTGGCAGCACTACCTAAGTTGGTCAAAATGTCATCATCAGGGTAGTTAGTACCAGAAGCTGACATATAATCAGTAGATATATGTTCTACGGAATGACCCAACATAGCTTGCAAGTCATGCTTGCCCATAGTTTTATAGAAAGTCAACAAGTTATCCCATACTATCGTATAGTTTTGTGTATCACTCTGAGATCCTGAGTTTGTGCCAGAATCATAATAACGGCGTGTGAAACTCTCTGACTTGGCATTGCCATACTGGGCATTCAAAGTGGTACGGAATTTCAAAAATTTGAAGATGTTATACTCCAAGAAACCAGATGCATTGATATTTCTGGAAACACTATAATTCAAGTCCTTCAATTCTACAAGAGGATTCTTTGTATAGTAGTCAATCGTATTGATAGTACCATCTTCGTTGTAAGCTGGATAATCAGGGCGCATTTTAATCAGGCGATAAATCATATTATCCTTCTGATTAGCACTACGGGAAGAAGCATCCATATTCATACCAAATTTCAACTTGTCAGAAACCATTGACTCAAAGTTGAAACGTCCACCAAAGGTTCGTGAATTACTACCCTTGACAATACCATCCTGATCCTTATAACTAACAGATGCATAGTAAGAGGTCTTAGGAGAACCACCACGAATAGAAACATTATAGTTTTGGACAGCAGCACTTTGGGTCATCATATCCCAATAGTTATCATGACCATTATAATAAGCATTTGGCAACCATAAGTTATCTATATCAGTCATATCCCATTGACTGGTATTAATCAGGTTGAACTTATCCAAATCCATGTATTTTCTATTAAAATAGGTCATGCCACCATTACGGAAAGCCTCCAACAAATTTGCTTTCTTTGAATAACTCTTATACTCTTCGGCATTCAAAGTCTTCATATCATTGGAATTAAGTTCCTGCCAACCATAACGAGCATTGAACTCGATGGTAGGTTTCATACCTTCAGAACCCGTTTTCGTAGTAACAATAACAACACCATTTGCTGCACGAGAACCATAAATAGCAGTAGCAGAAGCATCCTTCAAAATATCAATACTCTGCACATCATTCAAATCCAAATTATACAAAGTATTGCTTACATCACCTGAAATACTGGCTGAATACTGTGGCACACCATCAATCACCCACAAAGGCTGACCATCACCAGAAAGAGAAGACTGTCCACGGATAACCAAAGAAACAGGAGAAGTAGGAGAAGCATTGGAAATCATGACATTGACACCAGCAGCCTTACCTTGAATCATACTGGCAATATTAGAAGTCATTGGAGCCATCTCCACATCTTTCTCAGAAAGACGAGATACAGAACCAGTCAAATCTTTAGCCTTAGCTGTTCCATAACCAATAACTACAACCTCATCAAGCAACTGTTTATCATCGCTCAATGTAACTGTAATATTGCTAACGTTCTTACGACAATTAACAAAATAAGAAGAAGTTTTCATACCAAGGAACGAAACCAACAAGGTCTCACCCTTACCTTGGTCAAGATTCATCGTAAAATTACCGTTGAAATCAGTAACTGTACCTATACCCTTCTTGCCTTGCAACGTAACAGTTGCAGCAGGAATCGGATCACCCTTATCATCAAGCACACGACCAGAAATCGTAACCTTTGCAGCCTGTCCTACAGTAGAGATAACTTTGACAGAAATGACACCATTGTTTTGCGTATAGGTCACAGGAAGACCAGCTAACACTTGCTTCAATGCACTCTCAATGCTATTGGCTTTCACATTAGCATTCACTTTGTAGGCATCAAGATCCTCATAAGAGAAAATAATCTTGGTACTAAATCTCTCTTCCAACTCTTTCAATACCGAAGTCAAAGGCTTGGAACTGATCATTTGCTCATACTTCACACCCTTAGTCTGGGCTACAGCGTAACTACCTGTATAACCAGACACCATCAATGCCAAGCATGTAGAAAACAGAATTCTCTTCTTTCTCATAACAGCATTTTATTATTAATTAATGAATATTATTTCTCTTTTATATGCCATTATGACGTGCCATTATCGAAACAGGGCACCCTAATTGAAAGAAAATTCGCCTAAAAAGTTCTATTTTGTAACTTTTTAGGCGAGATTCTTAATTATTTCAATGATACAAATGGTAAAATTTGAATAACTATGCAATATAAAACATGTCTCAGAAGACATCTTCCTTTATCACTACTTTAGAAGCGAATTTAAGAGACGGACATGACTATAGAAACGGTAATTACTCTATAACTATCACATTATCCTGAAGCTTGACATTAACCTCAGAACTCTCATTGAGCAACTTAAGAGCATTCTCTAAACTATCCTTTATATTGCACATATAATGGAAATGCTTGTTGAGCAATTGCTCGTCACGACAAACTATATTCACATCATATACTCGTCCCAACTGCTGTAAAATGGTACGCAAAGAAGCATTGTCGAAATACAAGACGCCATCCTTCCAACTCGTAAAGTCTTTAGGGTTGACATTCTGAACCATGACCTTGCCATTTTCTATATAAGCATCTTGTTTTGGGGAAATTCTCACCTTGCTCTGGTCAAGAGATACCTCCACAGAACCTTGTACCAAAGTGACGTGTACATCCTCATTGTTATAACAACGAAGATTAAATTCTGTACCTAATACCTTGGTTGAAACGGAATGAGTCTTGATAATAAAAGGAAGATTAGCATCATGGTGTACTTTGAAATATCCCTCACCATAAAACTCTACATTACGATTGTCTTTACCAAAATTCTCTGGATATTTCAGGATACTCTTTGAATTAAGACATACTTCTGTGCCATCTGGCAAAGTAACAGTCTTCTGCTCTCCTGCTTTAATCTCAATCGTTTTTACTGATTCTGATGCAGATACTTCATGAGATTGTGGAGATTCTATCTTAGCAATTTGATTTTCTACTGAATCCTTGACTTCCGCCATCGGTTTTTGACCCAGCTGCTGATGATTCCAGGTCATCAAGACTACAATCAGCAGAATAGCTGCAGCACTGGCTGCAATATAACGTAACAAAGTCTTGAATATCGGATGGCTCTCAGATTCTTCCTCCTCATATTCTTCTTCCATCTTATCTTTACTGAACTTATCCCATGCAGCATTCACATCAGGAACAGGTCCAAATTGGCGATTAGCGGCTTCGTCCAAATCCAGTATATCGCACAAGGTCTCCATGCCCACCTCGGATTCGAGTTGTGCATCTGAATGCTGAAGCATATCCTCTACAGAATCGTCCATTGCATCTAAGACTTGCTGTTTTATATCTTTTTCTTCTTTCATTGGAATCTTTTTTCTTTTAAAACGAAGTTTCGAGAAAATATGGTACCTTTAACGTCTTAATATTTCGTTAGAATAAGTTAAGTTTAGTAAAACTCAGCACCTTTGAATTTTTGCCGCATATAACTGAGTGCCTGCATGATATGTTTTTTCACGGCACTCTCGCTGATATCCAACTCCGCCGCGACCTCTCTGTATTTCTTATGCTCCACATAACAGAGCTGTACAATCTGTTGGGTTCGCGGAGTCAACTCAGTTAAAGCACCCATTATCGCCTTTATTTTCTCTTCATGAACATCCCAATGGTCATAAACAGAATTGACCACCATTTCTGTTTCCTTCATACTCGCCAATACATAACGAGAACGAATATCCTGCCTACGAATATAGTCTAAGCTGACATTCTTTACTGTAGTCAACAGATAGGAAGAAATATTATCAACATCTTGATACCGGACTCTTTTCCAAACCAGTTCGAAAGCATCGGATACAACATCCTTGCTTACCTCGTTATCATGCAAGATGCGCAAGGCAAGGTAGTAGGCTTTGGAATAATTGTCCTTAAATAATTTTTCAAAGCTCTGTCTATCCATTCTCTCTCAATAATTTATCTCCCTTACAAATAAAGAAAATACAGTTTTACCCAAGACTATTGAGTAAGACTGTATTTTTTTTATATTTTCTCCTCTTCTTACTTTACGATAGAAGTAACAGGATTTCTAACGCCCTTCATACCAATGAGGAAGGCCTTGGCACTACCAAACTTCAGGAACATGTCCAGACGTACAGGTACATGATTTTCATCATCAGTAATGTAGAAATCGACGATGCGCTTATACTTGCCCTTCTCATACTCCTGATAAGCCAGACGCAAACAACGATACTTCACACCATTGTCGGCCTTGATGGTTTCTCTGCCCGCAAACTTAATCTGGGCAGGTGTACGGCCATCGCCATCCACAATCGGGAACTTGACTACATAACCCTTCTTCCAGTTGGCAGGATCGAAACTACGGGCACGGAGGAAGATGTTCAGCATGTCAAATACGCAATCATCATAGCTGACTTTCTTCCAGGAATGAGAACCGTCATTGTGCTTACGATGCATCTTGACATGACACTTGCCGCCAGAATAGCTGTAGAAGTCCTCATCTACCGTATATCGCTTGCCCTCACGAGCTCCCTTGCGGAAATACATCGGAGACATATCGGTACCCGTATAGCTCAAAAGCGTATCACGAAGGACAAAGAAATCATCTACCTTGTGATTTCCTCTCGTCACCAATGAGGTGCGATAAGCGGGCTTGCCATTCTTGGTACTCTGCACAATAGACATGCTGGCTGTACCAGCCTTCACCCACACAAACTTCCAGTTGTAATACAAATTGTAAGTGAGAAACTCACCCGACTTGAAGGCTGTATTACGGAAAGTACACTGGGCAGACACTGTAGTGCTGACCATCAGCAGTAATACTGCTATCCACAATGACTTCATTCTTTTCATAGTTCATCATATTTTAGGAATGTATTGTATGCCAAGTTTCTTGGCACGCTCTACATTCTGGTTCTTTACTTTCTTCTCCTTGTCTGGCTTCTGCTTGGTGATGGCACCTGGCTTCTGGTGTGACAATGGTTTCTCCTTAGGATCCCAAGATTCAGTGACATCCCACTTCGCCTTACATTCGATAGCTCCAGGATAGTAATATACTTCTTCTGCCTGCTGGTCTTCATCATAACAGCCCGTATCCCACTTGCCGTTATTGTTGCGGTCCACTATCAGGCGCAAGTAATATTTCTGTGGCTTCAGATAATAAAATTCTGCCACACCATTGATGGCCTTCACTTCCTTGACTACCTGATCCTGACCATTGAGCAACTGTACAAGCAGCGGTTCGTCAGTCAAACTGGTGATATTGACCAGAAGAGTACCATACTCATCCAGCGAAGATACCTTGAATCCCTGTTTGATAGCCTTGGTAGCCAATCCGTAGATGTCTTCGAATGCCGCAGAATCCACTTCCAGACTATATTCGATATTCGGACGCCATTCGCCTCGCAACTCATATTCCCTCAACTTATTCGGAACAGGTTTAAACTCGAAAGGTGCCCGATACCAGAGCGTATCATGCTTGGCATAAAGATGAATGCCGGCCGTATCTGCCTTTGAGAGAGGCGTAGGGAATGTAAATCGGATGTTCTTATCCGGATCCAACTGGGATGAAACTCCCACCTGCACTTCCAATGGCTTGAGAGGCATGATGGAATCATAAGGCTCCCCTTTCTTCTTGAGTTTTTCCTGTTTCTTGGTCCAGTCTTCCAGTTCCTTGTTGAGCTGTTTCTGCCGCTTGGCGTATGGAGTCTTTGCCAATATCTCCAATGTATCAAGCTTATCCACCAATACGCCGGTACTGTCGGTCATGCGATAAGCCAATTCCATCCGCAGCGTGTCCTGATTGACCAACGCAGTATCTTTCAACCAGTAAGTAAGGGTATCCTTCTTCTCTGCTGCCTCCAGCAGGAAAGCATCTTTCTCATTGAAATTCAGACCCTTGATGGTAGGCAGGATGCTATCTCCATAACTGAAGAAGAGAGAGAAATTGTTGGGTTCCTTGCGCTCTGACTTCAGAAAATAGCGGTCGGTAAGCGTTTCGGTGAATGCTCTCAGCACGATATCGTCTGGATAGAAATGGGTGTAATCCACCTGAGCGATAGACTTGATATGAAGGGTATCAATCCAAGTGGTATCCTGTCTGACGTCCGGCTTGCAGGAAGGTACGATGATGTCATGAGAGAAAGCTAATTTCTCGCTTTTCTGATTGAACATATAGTTGCCATCCATATCCTGCAAGGCATAGATACGATAAGAGCCTGGTGCAATACCCTTCACTACGAAACGGCCACGGCTATCCGTACGGCTCACTCGGAGCATTGGCTTGGTCTTGAATGCAGAATCAGCCTGATCGCTATACAGACCCACCAAAATACCCTTGATCGGTTCCAAATTTTCTGCTTCGAGCACATATCCGGATACTTCCATGGTGTCGATAGCCTCGCCCGTAGAAAAACTATAGGTGAAGTTACCCATCGGATTGTTCTCATTGTTATCGCTGATAGCATCAGAGAAATCAATGGTATAAGTCGTATTCGGCTTCAGGGAATCGACCAGAGAGACGGTGATTTTCTTACCCGCAGCCTTGATTTCTGGAGCCTCCAACTGAGGTGGAGACACGATGACTTTCTCAGAAGGATTGTCGAGCTTGATAAACTCATCGAAGTAGATGCTTACTTTCTTGCTCTTCACTCCTACTCCTCCATCTGCAGGGTCGGCGCCTATCACCTTAGGCGGAGTTTCATCATACCATCCTCCGTCTGGTTGTCCCATCTTGGCACAGGAAACCAAAAGCAGAAAAGCAAGCAGATAGAGAGGCAAAAACAGAGTTTTTTCCTTCTGGCTGTTTTCAACTAAAAAATCTAATATCTTCTTCATTATTCTTACCTTTCTGCTAATTATTCTTATCCTTTAATATATCATAAACTTCCGGATGAAGCCATGATCTACTGATTCATCTGGAGCATCTCGTCGATATTCTTACGGCTGTTGCTCAGACGAGGTATCTTATGCTGTCCACCCAACTTGCCCTTGCTCTTGAGCCAGTCGTTGAAGAGATTAGGACGGGCCTTCACAATCTCCAGATGCTGGAGAGTAACATCGTGGAAGCGCTTTGCCTCATAATCGCTATTGATTTCCTGCAGATGCTGATCCAGCAATGTGGCAAACTCATCGAGACTTGCCGGTTCCTTAGAGAACTCTATCAGCCACTGATGGCGGCACTTCGCATTACTATCCATAAACACAGGTGCTGCCGTATATTCTGCCACCTGGGCTCCTGTCTTATCACAAGCATACTTCAGTCCCTTCTCGGCATTGTCCATAATCAGTTCTTCGCCAAAGGCATTGATGAAATACTTGGTACGACCCGTGATGACAAACTTATATGGATTCTTGCTGGTAAACATGACTGTATCACCAATGAGATAGCGCCACAATCCACAGGAAGTAGTAATAACCATCGCATAGTTCTTGCCTATCTCCACTCCCTGCAATGGCACTACGGTAGGATTGTCGGTACCAAATTCATCCATCGGGATAAATTCATAGAAGACATCATAATCCACCATGAGCGACATGGATGGGTCTGACGGATCATCCTGCAAACCGAAGAATCCTTCACTGGCATTATAGGTTTCCATATAATGCATGTTAGGAGAAGTAATGAGCTGCTCATACTGCTGGCGATAAGGAGTAAAAGCGATACCGCCATGGAAGAAGACCTCCAGATTAGGCCATACCTCCTCCAGATGCTTCTTGCCGGAAAGTTCCATCACACGAACCAATACGCTGAGCATCCAACTTGGAACACCCGAGATATTGGTTACGTTCTTATTCATCGTTTCACGGGCAATGCGGTCGCGTTTCACCTCGAAATCGCTCAGAAGAGCTGTCTGCTTCTTAGGAACACGTACCAGATTGGCAAGTGGATTGATATTTTCGATGAGGATGGCACTCAGGTCTCCCACCAAACTTCCCTCTACATTATAATTAGGTGAATGGCTGCCGCCGAGAATCAGACTCTTGCCATCAAACAGTTTACTTTTCGGATTATTACGGAGATAATATGCCACAGCATCAAAGCCACCGGCATAGTGGATGCCATGCAATCCGTCTCGTGAAACAGGGATAAACTTACTCTTGTCATTGGTAGTACCAGACGACTTAGCATACCATTTCACGGTTCCAGGCCAGAGAACATCCTGCTCTCCGTGGCGCATACGGTCGATATCCCCTTTCAGTTCCTCATAGGAATTGACAGGTACATTTTTTGCGAATTTCTCGTAACTATCAGTCGTATTTAGTAGATGCTTAACGCCATATTCTGTATTTTTGCCCTTATTGATAAGGTGCATGAGTACTTTATGCTGCATATGTTCTGCATCATAAAGGTACTTCTCCAACTCCTTTTGGCGAGGTTTGAAGACGTTGCTTACTATACTTGTTAAACTCATATATGATATTAATATCTTTTGAGTTGCAAAATTAACCTAAACTTTTCATATAGAGAAAGTTTTTACTATTTTTAATATTAAATATATGACTTTAAAAAGAAAAGAAGAATGACTAAGGCTCGGAATTCGCACTTTTTATTCGTAATATAGCTTATTTTTCTTCAAGTCAATATAAAAATGATAGCAGTTCCCCAAAGCGGACACGATAAAAGATTCAACAGATAATTTGCGCTAACATACATTTTTACATACATTAGCGCAGATTATCCGTGAATAATTTGCGCTAATGGCCACTTTTTTGTATCTTTGCGCAAAAAATATGATAATACCAATAAAGGCTTTAGTGAAATAGCCAATCACTAAAGCCTTTATTGTCTGCTTTTATTCCTCTGCAAATGCGCAGTCTTCATTAGCAGCACTTTTATTCGTAATATAGCTTATTTTTCTTCAAGTCAATATAAAAATTCCCTTTAAAGAATGAACCATTGATACTGCCAAAGCTGTTTTTAATAGAGATATTTTTCATGATAGGAATAAAATGATTAGGAAAGTACTTAGTACCTATCTTTAACTTATCATATCTGATAGCTTTATAGCTATCCAAATAGTCATTATAAACATCTATCAGTTTCACCTTCGTTTGTTTGCAAAACTCATCCAGATACTTACTTGGATAAAACTCTATCAACTCTGCATTACTCAGATACAGCCTCATGTTTCCTTCCAGGTTCCACATTTTTCCATCCTGTCGGATAGTTATTGGCACCTTTATTACAATTGAAGGATAGACAGAAAGGATGTCAAACTTGCTTAACTTTGTAGTATCCACGGCATTCATATCCACAAAAGCCAACTTTTGCTCAGCAAAATTAAGATTGATAACGTTTTTGGTAGTGTCGGAAAAGTTGCAGAGGTTTTGCACATCAAGTTTTGCAGTAAACGGATAAGAATTTTCCAGCACGAAGATATTTCCAACAAAGCAAACATTCCCCACATTGAATTTTCCCACAAAAATATTCTTCACAAGATACTTTTTTCTAAAACATTCTATAGACCGCACCTTCAACTTGGACTTTGCAAAAGAGTGGTCAGGAAACAGTTCATTGAAGTCATGCTCCTTGATATAAAAACCAGCATCTCCAGTAGTTATCAAAATATCATTAAGTTTCGTGCCATTGATTGGCGCACTTATATAATACCAGCTTTTCTTAGATTCTTTCTGATACACTCTAAACTCTGTCTGTGCCTTCAGGCATATGCTGAACAAACAGACTAACAATAATATAATACTACGCATAGTTGATATGATTTTAATTAGTTATCTTATCCTAATTTCCCCTTTCTTTGTTGGATGTTTTTTATTTTTTTCCAATTCTTCTTTATACTTCTGTATAATAGAGCGAAGTTGTTTTTGAGATTTTGTTTTAATAAGCATTAAACCACCCATACGAGGATAGAAATACTTCAATATTTTCGGATCTTTTACTATATCAACAGACTCTATATCATCTTTTGAAATGCTATCCAAAGATAGAACTTCCACCCCATCAACCAAATAGACAGGAATATTAAAAGAAACTGAATCTTTCGAATTTTCTTTTTGAGCAAAAGAAAACAAATAAAAAAAACAAGCAAAACATACCAGCAATAACTTTTTCATATTCTATTTTTTAGCAATATTTTTATAACGAAAAAAATGTTAGTTAGCATAATGCTATCAATTTAGTACTAAACAACACTACTACTATAAACTATGCATTATATCTCCTCACTATTGTTAGTTTGATATAATTCCCTTTAGGTATAGGTATAATACCTTTCAACCTTTTCTTTTTTATTTTATCTATAATTTTAACTATTTTTCTTACAGAAAGAATATTATCAACTTCTTTATAACTGACAATTTCTACCATAATAGTCTTATAACTTTCATCTATATAGAAAGCAAAAAGTAAATTGCATTGATTTTCAGATAAGAGTTTTTTCTCATGCTGAGAGAGAAGCTTATTTACTGTATTTAAAACCTCATTACGGAATTTTATTTCATCAACCCTATTTCTAAAAGCAGAAAAGTCAACAGACTTTGGTTTTATTTTATTAGTAAGTTCCAAATCTTTCAACTTATAAAACTCACCTATATGATGATAAGAATATCGCTTATTCTTTACGATTTCTTTATTCAAACATTTTTTCTCCAGTTTATACTTTTCTGAAATAACTTCTGTTTGAGCAACACCTGTTAGTGGATAAACTAACATAAGTAGTAGTAATAACTTTTTTATTAACTGTCTCATATACTTAACTTTTATTATTGAATAATCTTCTAATAGTATGTCTTAGACATGATTGGCAAAGTACAGAATAGAAATACCCCACCAAATAAAAGTCGATTGATTTTATTCATTTTTATATTGTTTATAATTCGAGTGCAAATATATAAAACTTTTTGCAAACAATACTCAACAATCAAAAATAATAATTTACTGAAAATTTACAAATAATTAAAACTTACTGATTCTCAGGTAGTTTTGAAATATTTTACTGAAATTTTAAAATGATAATTTAGACCAAAGAAAGAATAAATTTATCGAAATCTTTAGCCGTTCCATCTTTTCCACACACTTTTTCCAACATCCTTTTTCTGGAAAGTGAAACTCCAGAATTTGATAATCCTACAAGATTACTTATAGAAGATGGTGAAATATGAAGTCTTATTAATAAACAAATATGATATTCTTTTTCCGTTAGACGATTTTTAAGCATTTGTGGAAAAGACGGTATTAATTGCTCTATTAAGTCACTTAACTCTATCCAATCCTCATTTGATAATTTCTCTTTTGGATGTAATATTATAAATTGTATTTTTCTAAATATTGCTGAATTTTGTAAAATAATATCCGTATCAGTAAGTAATGAACCAGAGAATTTTTCACGAATATCTTTTATTGTATTTTTTAAGTTCATTATAACTTCTTCCTTTTGTTGTATTACTTCTAATTCATTAAGGTCTTTAACTCGCTGCAATTCTCTTTGATTTGATTGAAGTTTTAACAAACTATCATTATATAATTGCTGAATAAGAGATATTCTATGATTTTTTTTATTCATCTGCAATTTATAGATAAAAATAGAGAGACAAAACAGAATGATACTACACAATATAACAACATAAATGACCATAATTCTTTTCTCGGATTTCTGTTCTGCTACCATAGCAAGTCTTTTGTTTCTGCTATAATCATACATAGCTTGTAGCTGATGCAATTGTGTTTTTCTTACTCGAACTAAATCAGAATCATTATATTCAGAACTTAGCAAAGCATACTTTGTTGCTAAATCTGGTTGATTGGTCAAAGCATAATATTGAGCTAATCCTTTAGCAGAAACGGCCAAATTGTTATAAGATTTACTTTGTTCAAAACTTTGCTTCAGGCAAGAATAAGCAGAATCCTTTTTACCTACAGCCAAATAGTACGAACCTCGTTCATAAAGAATATAGGCATAAGCATCCTTCCAGTTATCATTTCCATGATAATTGGTCGATAAGTAAGCTTTAAAAGCTTCTTCAGCTTCTTTTAGCATTTTCTTTTTTAAATAATACTCAAAATTACATCCAAAAGCAATATTAGCTTCTTTCAGAGCGCCTATTTGCTTGAATAATTTAGCAGCTTGGTTATTTATGATAATAGCGGAATCCAACTTATTCTGATTTGCATAAATAGCTTGCTTATTTTGGTAATATCTAATAGCATTTAAAGTATCTTTTGCTAAATAAGCATATTTCACAGCTTTGTCTAAAGAAGCTAATTCTTGATGAGGTAGATATTGTTTGGCAAATAAAAATCCCATTTGACTATACACTCTACATAGCGTTGCATAATCACAATCCTGGGCTGCAGTATCAGCCTGCTCCGTTGCTTTATTATAATACTCCAATGCCATTGGTGCCTCATGCATATCCCTATATACGCACCCCAAAATGTAATATGCCAACATCTTGTCATTAGCAGTTCCATGATGCTCATAATAATCTACAACAGCCAGCATAGTACTATCTGAAGTAAAATCTATATATGCCTTATTCATTGCCTTATGATAAAGTAAATCATAACGCATTCTTTGAGCTTTAGTAAATTTAGACCATTCAGGTTTTAAAGCATCCAGCATTTTTATAGCTATCTGAGCAGAATCGTCTGCTATATCCATGATACTGTCTGCCTTACTCAGCTGTTGATCATAGGCTTTATTACCAGTACACGATAATAGCATTGAAAATAAAATAAGAAAGAATAATAGACTTAATCTATTCATTATTCTCTTATTTAAGTCCATACTCATTACTCGTAAAATAATACTTCTTTCCATCATATTTATAGCACCAAAGATACATGTAATATAAAGCCTCGGATACAATGCTTCCATTTTCATCCGAGGCTTTATCAATATATTCTTCTTTCCTGCCCTACTCCTCTGCAAATGCAGCGGCTTCGGCTGCAGCGATGATGTCCTCACGGCTCTGTATCTTAGGCTGTGCGGAAATATCGCTCAAATCAAATTCATCTTCTTCCTGTGAATTGGTTGTCTCGACAGTATTTACCTTCTTGACAGCCCTATCCTCGAAAACCTCTTCCTTGAAGACATTCTCATGCTTCTCCGGTTCTTTAGTTTCCGTATTCTGAGAGATAATGAAGTCGTCCTTCACCTCAGTATCGGGAACATTCTCCACAGGTTCCTCTTCCATCTTGGTTCTGTTGGCCTTGGCAGAGAATACAGCATCTATAAACTGCGGTTCCTTGCGCAATCGCTCCAGGGTAAGCTTACAAGCAGCCTGCTGGCTTTCCTTCTTGGAATATCCAGTGCCCTTGTCACCCTCTATGCCTTCTATCGTCACCAGGAAAGTAAACATAGGGTTTCCATTACCATCCTTCTTCTGGTCGCATAATACAAACTCAATGTTCACGCGGTTCTTCTGGCTCCATTCGATAAGCTTGCTCTTGAAGTTGACCTCCTTATAAGCCACCTTATCGATGTTAATCATTTTTGCCAGAATGCGCTGCTTCATGAATTTCATGCAGGCATCATAACCACGGTCCAAATAGATGGCACCCACCAAAGCTTCGAAAGCATTTCCTCCCATATAGCTGTTATGAGAAGAACTGTGTCCGTTAGATAAAACAAGTTGGTTGATTCCCATCTCCTGGGCTAATTTATTGAGCGTATCACGCTGTACCAATTTACTTCTTGTATTGGTAAGAAATCCCTCACGCTTTCCAGGGAAATGTTGATATACGATATCGCCCACAACAGCATCCAGCACGGCATCTCCCAAGAATTCCAATCGCTCATTGTTGACAGGCTTTCCCTTGGAATTGCGGTGCATAATGCTCTTATGCATCAGCGCCATCTTATAATAACTGATATTGTGAGGATAGAAACCAAGAATCTGGTACAAAGAAAAATAAAGCTCTTTGTCCTTGCGGAAAGAGAGCTTTATTCTATCTATTAAATTATTCAGCATACTTCTTG
>OGKK01000034.1_pt1 | contig 45166 bp, 42 predicted proteins | sample 1572401 | NCBI WGS metagenome assembly OGKK01 (sample SAMEA2582155, study PRJEB24529) | metagenome | biome: Human gut stool | place: China | collected 2011 | reverse complement strand
ATTCTGCTGAATTCTATTTTAGAAAATTAGGACGTTTTGGTTATTCGTATGAAGCAAGTAGAGGGTTAATGGATATTTACAGAATACGCTTGAATAGTGATTCCATCAATAAATATTCTTTACTATGTGAGAAGGAAATGGACAAGATATTAGAAGGTACACAAACGAAGGCAGTTGTTCTGGCTAACTCTTTATATAATTATACAAGGTTGCAGAAAAAGATAGAGGAGGAAAAGCAACAGAAATTGCGAGATAAATATGTGGCAATCATTGCTGGCTTCATCATATTGCTATTTGTGATTTACCTTGTACGACGTTATCGAAATATGCAGAAGAAAATGTCGGATGAACTGAAAAAAGTGAATAGAAATTATGTGTTGACATTTCAGAATATGGAGAAGGCTCGCCAAGAATTATCAATATTGCAGGAAAATATAGATCTTTCTGTCAAGAGAAAGCAAGAAGAAATCTCGTCTTTGCAAGTTGCCCTTCAAGAATATAAGGAGAAATGTGACCAATTTAATAAGGTAGGCAACAAGAATGCATTGATGGCAAGCGACATCTTTCTGAAATTTAAAGAGATGGCCAGACATCATAATCGTCATAGTCCGAGCCCAAAAGATTGGGATGCATTATCTGCCGAGTTCCAGCATTATCTGCTTGTTCTATATGAACAGATAATAAGAAGCCGATTGAGTACACAGGAATTTCAGGTATGTGTTCTTACCTATTTGAATATAGACAATACTGATATTTCTGTTCTTGTTAAAACATCGTCTAAGACAATAAGTAATGCGAGAAAGAAAGCAAACAGGAAATTGTTTGGTGATGATAGTGCTTCTACATTAGACGAAAATCTATTGAAATTTTAAGTGGGAGTCCATCAGACGGAAAATTGCTATCTTGAAATGGAGCGTAATTTGTTGATTTTCAAGGATATAGCTTATATAAGATCTGCGTGATCTAACGATGCGCATCATTAACATCTAACGATGCGCATCATTAGCACCTAACGATGCGCATTATTAGCACCTAACGATGCGCATCATTAGACCTTAATAAAGCGCTTTCTTATATTTGTACTTGCGCTTCTATTGAAAACTTGCCCCATGTACTGATGATTAATGCCATCATGCGATTTCCTCGCAAACCACCATCTCTGCTCCTCGATACATCACTACGAGCTTGTGTAGATGGGTGGTCTTTACGGCATCTCTCACTATGTCGCTATCGGCATAACGGGTGATTTGCGCAGAGGCTTCCTTGAGGAGTTCTTTCACTTGCTGGTCCGTGGTGCTCGTCTTGCAATATTTCAGTTCGATGATGTAGCTGTCCGCCATGTCCTTGTAGATGTCGCAAAGAGGGGAGAGGAAGATGTCGGCATAGCCGCCATCATTGTCCAACTCGGAGATAGGGCGATAGAAACGGCACTGGCTTGCCATCGCCAAGGTGAAACCATGCACGAAAGCCTCGCCCTTCTGCTTGTCACGCTGCGAAGAATAGCGTTTCAGGCTATCAGCGATGAACTCGAAATAAGCCTTGTAGTTGCCATCGTAAGCCAGTTTGCTCTCCAACTGGGTCTTGTTATAAGTATCGTATACCAAGTCGTTCTCCTTGTAGGTGTCGAGGAGATAGGTGTACATCTGGTCACGCACCACCTCGTTAGGGATGATAAACTTTGTTTCGCCTTTATATTCCCCATCTATCGTTATCATGCCGAAATAGAAGAGCAGGCTCACGAAGTTGTCCGGGTCGTTGATATGGTCGGCTGGGAAATTTTCTACGAGCTTGCCTGTAACGTATCCCTTGGTGACCAACTGCTGGATGACACTGGCATCATGGGCGAACTCCTTGTCGTGACGGATAAGCATGCGCAGCTTACTGTAATCCGTGCGAACATTACTCTCCACCATGTTCTTTGGAATTTTGTAATAGCTTCGGATGTAATTATCCAAGAAGTAGAGCACCATCACGGAATTATACATGGTGGTTTCTCCATAGCATTCCTCGGCGAAACAATAGTTGTCGTACCATGGCTTCATCACGGTGATGAGGTCATCTACGGTGTGATTGAACGGCAAGACGCTTGAGTAATAGCCCAACATCTCCCGCACTTCCTCCTCGGTGAATCCCGTCATCTCATTGAATTGTGGAGTTAGCGAGTAATTCGTGCCGATGTTGAAGCCACTGGTGAGGTCGTCCATAGTGACAGGGCTTACACCCGTGACGAAGACACGTCCCAAAGCCGAGCCGGCTGCACCCTTGATGGTGTTGAAGAAGCGACGTAGATAACCCTCTCCATGAGTCTGGTTGCGGTATCGCTCCAGATGCTCCTCGTTGGCAAGGATTGTGTTTGTAAAGTTGTCGTACTCGTCGATAAAGAGATAGATTTTCTGGTTGACTTCCGCACACACTTGGCACAGATATGCCAACTGCTCTATGGCACCGTCACGCTTATTCATCTCTTCCTTTGTTCCTGTGGGAAGAAGATGTGAATACACATTGCAGAAAGAATTGAACTTGATATTACAATGTCCGTCCATTCCTTTCTTGTAATTATCTATTCCAGCATCCACTTCAGCGAAATTGAGGTGAATGATGAGATATGTATTATGCTCTGGCGTAGGATTCTCGCCAATGTACAATCCACCGAAGAGGGACTCAAACTTGTCCTTCTTGTTGATGTCGTAGTAATGTTCAAGCATGGAGAGGGTGAGGCTCTTGCCAAAACGGCGAGGGCGGATATAGAAGAAGTACATATTGGAGTCTTCTATATCTTCTATGAATGAGGTCTTGTCCACATAGTAACAATCCCTCTCCCTAATATCCTCAAAGTTCTGCATGCCGTAAGGTATGCGCTTGCGATAGATTCGCTTTCTTCTTTCTCTTATAGCCATGGCTTAAATGTATTTTAGCTTTACCATTTGCAAAATTAAGCAATAAATTTGTAACCTCCAAATTTCCCGGTCTATATTTTAGAAAGTGCCATTTTTGAATGGTCGTTCGCAGGTGAACTTCACCCTTCATCTATCCCTCGGAATCCCCTGTGTTTATCGGGGTTTCAGAGGATGAATGGTGCAATTTAACCCTTCATTACCCTTCATCCTAAGGGGGTAATTACTCAGCACCCATATAGTCATGAGTTGTTACGTTAATACTGTGAGTCAACGTGTATTATTAATAAAGTTTAAAGTGGTCAACTGTATTTTTTATAGTTTTTATCAGAATAATGCAATAGGCTTCAACTGCTTGCGAAGCCGCTTTCATTGCTCTACGAAATAGGCTTCATTGACTATCGAAGCCGCTTTCATTTTTCAAGGCTTTTCTATTCAAAGTTTTCAATAGGAGTAGTTACTTAAAACCAAAAAGGGGCTAAAAACGGCAAAAAGATGAAGGGTAATGAAGGGTTAAATCGAATTTCCATTTTAAATTTTCTTCGCTATAAAGATTTTTCAAAAAGAAATCTACCACATCTATTTTCAAACAAAACATCTAAATATACTTTTACACAAAAACTACTACATACATTTCCTATAAAACCACTACAAACACTTCCTATAAAAAGGAAATGAGCGAACAGAATGCCAAGCAGATATTCCTGTTTCGCTAAGTTTGCAAAGTGCCTAAGGAAGGACACCTTTGTGCTCGGACAAGAGCACTTTTGTGCCCCCGAAAAGCGCAATGGTGCACAAGTCAGACACCACCCGAAACCCCGAAGCACAGATTTCTATCTTTCAGAGATACGAGTCGCAAACAAGTCATTTGCACTTTATATTTGCGAAGCGTATGATCTTTAACACGCTATTGGCTTCATACTCATTAAAAATCTCTTCCGCGATTATAACATCCATAAAGTCGTAAGGCATAATCGTATTTCTCCCCATCATCCCATACAGGATAAGCCTCAATGGTTCCCGATTCAAGATCAAGAAGGAACACCTCGTCATCATAACCTTGCGAACAAGTCCAATAGGTAAGCTCTGGAGAAAGACCGAATTTCTTGAGATTCTTTATAGCAATGGCGCTATCAAACTCCTCCCACTCCTCCATCCGATCATTAAAGCTGAGTTCTTCCCCATGCTGAACCTGAGTTTCTCCTAATCGGGATAAGATCAATTTCCAGTCAGTCAAAGAAGGAATGCTCCAATGCAAATACCTATTGCCATGTTTCTGATCATACGCTTCAGCAATATCAATGATTTCCTGCAGGCTATAACTTTGAAAACTGTCGATATCAAAGACTGGCAAAAACCGGATTTGTTCATTAGTTTCATCAAAGATGACACCCAGAACCCGATCTTTATGGGATACGACATCACAAATCTGCCCATCCTTCATTAAATATTTTCCTATATGAGTCATCATATTCAAATACATTTAATCAATAGTTGTCATTTCCTTCTTTTAGGATTTATGATCATATAGAGGCAGAAGTTACCTCATTTCTATCAGAGAAACAGTAGCTTAGAAATTATTTCCCTTGCGAGGAAATCTTGCTTTTCCATAAAGTTTCAAGTTCCTGCTTTTTGGGGCCTAAATAAGTCTTAGCATAACTAAGAATATAATATTCCGCAGCTTCCTCATCCACGTCGTCTTCAAAATCGCAGGTGATAGAAAATCCCGTCTTGGCGATAGCAGGCTCAAATCCGACACTATACCTTATTCTCTTTTCATTGGCATTTAATTCCTTACAGAACTCACGGGCCTTATCAGCATGTAAATCATTAATGAGGACAGCCCCCAGAAGCGAAATGGCAAACTTACCATCTCGATGAGAAAACACCCGGACAACACCTTCTGGTAAAGCCAGATAAACTTCACCAGTACCATCCTCTCTGCATCCCCTTGTATCACATGCTAAATTTTCTTCCTCCGCCAATAATTTGGCGAGCAATACGAAGGAACGCCGGTTTCTTATCTCACGCTTGTAAGCCCCCTTCTGAAAGTTGCTGAAGATCCAGGAACAACCAAAGAAAAACGCACACCCTATTATTAAAAGCCAAAAATCAGTAGAAAACATATCAAAAAAAATAGAAAAACAACATATCTATTGTTAAATCACAATACATATCAAACCAGAGCTTTCAAAAACTCAGATAAAGTTTGGTATCTTTCGTCTGGGTTGAATGCAAAGGCTTTTTCTAAAACATCACACTTCACCCCTTCCAGACCTTTATCTATTTGTATATTGCACGACCTTCTCAAAGCCTCTTCATGTGATTCACCCTCCAATATACCGAGATTCCAAAGAGGCAGTTTCTTCTCTTTCCAAAAGGTGCGTTGCTCAAAATAAGCCAAACAGCGAGCCAGAGAAAAAATATCTGCCCGATGGTCATAGCATGAAGTCCATGTTTCTGGAGCTAAACTGCCTAAAGCTCTATCACACAATTGCTCCTTATTAATATTAGATAGCCCTTGGTTAGGAAAGCAAGCCAAATTGATACGATCCAAATGGAAATGAATTCTCCCATCTTTTTGTAGAATCAAAATAATACCTGCCCACAAATCATAGATTCCACCCCCATTCAGATAACTCTCGATGCATTCTACTTCGGAAACGAATGAAGACAAAGGCTCCAATAAGTCTTTCACCTTGGGATTTCGATTCCTATTACGCAAAGAATACATCCATAAGGAGGTATAAGCATGTCCTTCCGTAACATCCAAAACCATCCATGCTTTGTGTCCCTTGTCTGTTTCTTCTATTCCACAATCTATAACTCGTGGCAAAATTTCCGATGGTCTATCCATATAGATTTTCATCTCCAAGGGAACTTTCCCAATAGCTGTATCAACAATGAGATTCGCGGGAACATCACCCATGTCAAAGGCTATGAGCAGGAGAGAATATTCTCCATGAGGATTATTAACAAGATAACCATTGGTACCTGTGCAAGTGATAGGTTGGTAACATCCTATTGGCTGGAAATCTGAGTAATTATTAATAATCATGATACGTATTTAATTGAAAAACGGATTAAAATGAAGAGGATTATAAACTCTTAGCATATTATAATACCTTTTTTATTTATGCTTCACACGTTGTCTTAACATCAATCAAAGATTTCTATGTAACTTGTATATTCAGGAAACCATTTGTCAAGCAAAGCATCTGTTTCGCGCTCTATCTCAGGAGTGATATTCTTGCATACTTTCTGATAGGCAACTGAAAGCGAAAAAGCTTCGTCTATCCATCCTATGATAGGCAGACGCTTAGCTGAAATCAAATCTACAGGGAACACCAAATAGGATATGGTTGACAAAATCAACAACTTATCGCTTTTCGGAGTATCCTTGCTGACCAAGATGAAATAAAGCAACAATAGTGGGCGGGCGCTTATACGACCGACTTTCATTGCATATTCATGCAGTTTGTCTTTCATTACTTTTGTGTCTATAATACTTGTTTTCATGTCTTCAGTTCCTTTTAGTTTTATGTCTTTTATGCTATAGAGTTAATAAAAGTAAGCAAACTATCACTGAAAAAATAAAAACTTACAAACTACGATATGATTCGAAGTTGCAAGTTCTTTTTGTAGTATGTATATGTTATTGATATAGTAACAGAAAACAAGGCTGATTTTATCTGAAAAACAGGAAACTATCATTTTCATCCTCGTTTATATCTCTTTATTTCTATCATCCCTTCTTCATCCAATTGTCTTTTTTGAGAGCGAGTAAGTTTTTTTTCAGAATAAGTCCATCCTCTATCGTCCTCATTGGTTATATTTGCAATATTTCCATCATAAAAGATAATGCGCATCCGCTTATACAAACGATCATCTACAAGATTCAAGGATAATGTTCCAGACTTTTTGTTAGAAGAACTATTCCAAACTCTATCCCCCCAAACCTTAGCTTCATCTATGTACGAATCGTCAGTGAAAGAGGACAGGAAGTCAAATATATCAGACAATAATCCCATTTGCTATTTCTTTTTGTTCATCATTTTAGTAAATCCCCAAAGAAGGAGTATCACAATAATAGCAATAACTACATACATAGTATCGCCTTCATCAATGTTTGAAAATATTGATAATATGTTCATATCTGTATCTTTTTATGATTTATTTGTTCCCAATCTTTTAATTCACAATAGTATTTCAAAGCCAAGTCGATGGTTTCACGTTCCATATCGCACATCTTCTTAATTTCCTCTTCCTCATAGTTCAAACTTGTCAAACACATACGACAAAAACGCTGCGCCCAACAAGAAGAACACAAACGATTCTTCCTGTCAGTAAATTTTTGCAAAAGAAGATATGCTAAGTGTTCATCAAAGCCACGTTTTACACTACCAATCCTTTCTGCGCCACAGAATTTCTCGCACGCATACAAGTCGCCATCAACATTGATGAAACAAGAATAGAGTTCTTGAAAACATGTCATGATATTGAGGTCATTAGGTAATTTACGAAATTTCCTTTTATCAACGATGTTTATCAGTTTTTGAAATGCCCCCGACAAAATGCCTTTCTCGCCATTTATATAAGCCAAGAATGCCTCTCCGTAAAATTCATCCTTAGCTTCCCATGTATCATAGGAGCGTGTGGCATCATTAAAATCTGGAAGGATATGAGAAATATGTACAGGATAGTGTCTTCTCAATATAGATTGTTCATCCCATACTTTCGCAAGTTGCCTTACATCATTCCAAGAATATACTGTTGAAAGAAATCTTACTCTTTTATCAAAAACTATTGGATATTTCTTTTTGAATACTTCCAAATTATTGATTATCTTTTCATAAGACCCTTTTCCTGCTATCGTCTTTCTGCATCTGTCGTGCATCATCTTGTCCCCATCAATGGTGACATTGACAAGAAAATTATCAAATGAAGCAATCCAATCAACAATACTTTCCGTAAGTACAAAGCCATTTGTCGAGAGCGAGAACCTTATTCTCTCGCCATAGATAGAACTCAAATTCTCAATGAGCCATTCTATCTTCTTTCTCGCTAATAAAGCTTCGCCTCCATAAAAACAAACGGTTATTTCTGGAGCATTTTTGTCTGCATGTAATTTTATAAATTCAACTACATCACGAAGTGTATCATAAGAAATTTCTTTTTCATTATGCTGTCTTCTATCTCGGTATTTGCCTGAATAGCAACAGTAAGAACACCTGAGATTGCATTGCTGCGTCATCTCAATTGTAAACATTGTAATCTTACTGCCATCTATATTGGTAGGTTGATTGAAATGCACAACAGGACAGACCTTACTCTCTTTTTCCTTAGAATAAAGGCTTATCCTGTTGTTAGTCACATCATACCACAGGTGTTTTCCCGATGACGTAGTGAATTTATGCATACTTTTTAGTCCGAATAACCGTAATCAGCATATTTAAAGGTACTGCCTGTATTGTATTTACATTCTGAACGACAATCACAAGAACCCAATTCCTTGTCATCATCATCAGTCTCTACGGTACTTGGTTGATTATAGTGAGAAACTTCATCGCTCGGCTGTAACTCTGTTGTAGAGTTGCCCAACAAGCCACTATTCTCAACATCATCAATCATCTTGTCGATTTTATCACAAGTAGCCTGTACTTTCTCGTCCATCATCTCATTATAGGCCGTCAATGGGTCATCAGACTCATAAAGTACATGATAAAGTTCCTTTTGTGAATATGCGTGATCGAGACCATCTATCATATTATGAGCAACTTCTGAACAGAAACCAGCATTACGCAACTGTTCATAAGTAGGGAAAGGATGCTCTGCATCAAACCCTGAGTCAAAAGGACTGTTATGGGAAGCTCCCAACAAATCCTCATTTGAATCAACTAATCCATCTGTAGAAGGCATCATACCATCATTTAAATCCATATCGTCCATAACTTTTATATTTTTGATTGTTATTAACTATCCAATGGCATATTGTCTGTCATGGCATCTGAACCATAATCAAACATATAATCCATTGGCATTACTTCTGAAATGACATCATTGTCAGAATATTCTATATGCGACCACCCCTCATCTGTGTCATACATATGTAGAGAGTCATCTATTGTGTCAAAACTATCACCATCGTAAGCATAAACAAAATCATCGTATGATAAATCATCCGTTATGCTCAACAAATGTCCATCAGTATAGTATGGCACATACCCCAATTCATCTACTTGCCAGATGTCCGTAAACTCATTGTGGAATGGGAACTCTTGCAGCGTATAGTCAGTGGCAAAGTTTGAGACCTCCATACTTTGTGTTTCGGCATTATACTGATAAGGAGCAGGTTCATCAGTAGCCATCATAAAGAAGTTTGAGTCTTTCCATGAATGGGCGAACCTCTCAAAGTCATACTCCATGATAGAACCGTTCCCTGGGTCAGTCAACACCACTGTTGAGTTCTCAGGATTGTTTGGGTCTATATTGACACTTGTGACAATCAGTGCATGGTCTGCATTTGTCAGATTACGATAGAACTCATATTCTTCTGAGCCTGGCTCAGCCCATAACTCATGTGAATCAACGCCGACAATCACACGATGTCCATCCTTTAATTCATTGATGAGGTCATACACTGAATCACAATGTTGGGAGTGTGTCCCAACATTGCAAGTTTCAAGCAGATTTCCAACATCACTTGGCTCCGTACCACTTCCATGATACCATCCTTGCTCTGTTGCGTATTCTGTCAACTCTTCCTTTGGAATCTGTATTCCGTAATCACGCAATATCATCTCTTGGCAACGAATTGCACAAATAGGGTCATGACCTTGAAAGATATTGGTATCAAACTCGGTTTGAGTTACTTTTGGTCCAAATGTTAGCATAGTCTTTCGTTTTTAGGTATAGAGGATGATTTTATGATACAAATATCACCACTATATTTTTTTCTACAAATACAATAGAATCTGTATTTCTGTCGTATTTTGTATAGCCAGCTTGTTCTAAAATTTGTATTGCATGGTCGGGAAGTGATTTCCAAATTTCAATAGAAATATAAGGGACATCTTTATATGAAACAAGAAGGAAATCTTTATCTACATTTATTACTTTTTTCTAAGAAATTTTTCAAACAATGTGTCTGTGTCAATTTCGATGTTCATACCCCGTTTCTTTTGCAAGTTTAAAATAATAATCAGCTTTAGACTGACATTTCTCTATACCCCCCATAAAATCACTCCCGTCTTTATACATTTCTGCAAGATGATAATAAGCAGCACCTTCTGTGTATTCTTTTTTCAACTCAGCAAGAAAATCCCCATCATTATTGCCTAATAAATCATTGAATTTTGTCATTTGCTTATATGATTCTGAAAGTCCATCAGTATATTTAATAAGCACATCACAATATTTTACATCAAATCCCAAATAATTTGCAACTTTGATAATGAACGTTTTTTCTATATCGGGAACACTTTCATCGCAAGCAGCCATACGAGTTACAACATCGATAATCTGTAGACGTTCCTCTTTTGAAGAAGCATGAGAGCATATTTCTTCCACAGAAGGAAGGGTATCTACATCCAATGGAACATTTACGCCCATCGTTTTTGAAAGACTTTCATAAAGAAGTTGTTCTTTGGAATCGATTATTCCGTCAGCCAATAACGTATGTGCCGCCATTTGAACATAGCGAGTCTTCTTCATTTTATCTTCCGTGAATTCAGAAATTATAGAAGTTGCTTTTTTCCCTAAAGCAGCATCTAATTTATCTTTTGAATTTCGGACGCTTTCAAAACATTTTTTAATAAGACTCATTGGAACAATAATATTTTCATCATCCATTCCTGCTTTTATCTTTAACTGATATACCGCATCTGCATTACATATTAGCAATGCCTTACGTATGTCACGCCCAGAGAATCCTTCTGTTATTTTAGCAAGTTCAGAAATCAATTCATCAGTTTTACCTCCTTCTATAGGAAATTTGTCTTGGAGTAATTTTTCAATGATTTGTTTTCTTGCTTCATAATTAGGAAGTTTGAACTCTATCGGTTCGATTATTCGAGAGATAATAGCAGGATCGAAATCTTTTATATGGTTAGATGCAAATATTATGCAACCATCAAAGTTCTCTACAAGTTGATAAAGTTCATTTGACATACTATTATAGTGCTTGGCACTATCATTTGAGCTTGGAAGTCTTTTACTTAGAAATGTATCTGCTTCATCTATAAAGAGAACTGCATCTTGCTGGGTTGCACATTCAAAAAATGCTTTTAAGTTCTTTGCTCCAACCCCTACAAATTCAGATTCTATTTGAGCATAGCTTCCTATAAGAATTTTCTTTCCCAAAAAACTTGCAACTCCATGAGCTGCCATGGTCTTGCCAGTACCAGGAACTCCATGAAAACATAACACCGACTTTGTATGTTTATCAACTTTTTTGAAGTTCCATTTATTATAAATGAGTTCTTTTTCTTTAACCAAAGATATTGCTCGCATTATAGAATCTCTTTCATCTTGATTCATAACAACCTCATCTAATGTAAAGATGGGGTCTACACTATGATATACAACAGCTTTGTCTTCCTTGCTATTGTCATCCATCAGTCTTTTCTTGTCAATTGGCGAGAGAGATAAATATACAAAGCATTTCTTTACTTCGTCTGTAACAGAAATGTGCTTCTTGAATGCTTGGCGTATTGTGGCGTTTAAATTAACTGTTTCAGATGTTAAGCGCAAAGAGTCATCTGAACCATAATATAAATACTCATTTATCAGAGCAAACATTTCCTTATTCATATTGACATTGATGCCAATATAAAAATAGAGATTTGCCTCAATATTTTTATATGCCTTACTATCTACAAATACTCTTTTTTGTACAAGAGCAAGTAAATTATTTGCGCAATCTTGAAGTTCTTTTGATACTTCATTCGGATTTTCTACTATTATTTCTGGTATAATTTTCATTTTAATAAAATCTTTGACCAACTCTTAAATTTGTTCCATTTTCTGCAGTCACCTTAATTTTTGCAATTTCATTATTGTTTGAATCAAAAGCCTTAACAACCAATTCCTCCTCATCCACTGCTTTACCTGCCTCTTTAACAAAGACCTCAAAAACAGAAATTGGTTTGTTTATTTCAGAAGATGCTTTCTTCTTGATTTCCTCTTTTGCATTCCAATAACTTGAAATTCTGATGCAGATTTCAGTTATTATGCAACCAATTGCATAACCAATTGCATAACCTACTAAAAAACTTATTATCATTTTCTAAATTTGATTTTCTTTATATATATTTTATCATCTGGAACAAAATCATAATAATTATCCATAACCTCGCTTGCAACCAGAATTTCAGAAAGAAGCACATTATCAGTATCTTTAATAGATAATATTACCATTTTTTGTTTTTCCTCTTCTGTTAACTCTATATCACCCAACCATTCTCCAGAGTTTGGCTGAGAAACAAACTGTAAAGCTAATTTGTTAGGGGTTACTGCCATACTTAAAACGGAATCGCTTTTTATTTTGGATGCATCAATTTGGGTTATCATCATTTTGACTTCCTCTACAAGAAATTCATAAGACAAAGTTTCTATGTGTTTCTTTTGACTACATCTAAATTGATTTGGTGAAGTATTATCACCATCCTCGTCTGATTTGTCACCTGACACAAACAAACGTCTGTAAATTGCATAACTTACAACGGTTAGAAATGCAATGCCACAACCAATATATAACCAAGGGTTTTTCATAATCTCTTCCATTTCTTAATTTGCTATTTTAACTTTCTTGATATAAATTTTACCATTATCGTCAGCATCTTTGATTTTTTCATCATAATCATCTGCTTTGACAAATTTGGGTTCTGCTAAGGTTTCATTACCATTTTCATCTACGCCCTTAGCTACAATTAATATTTCATCATTATTGTAGGCTTGTTCGCAGCGATTTTTCATTTCAATAAGTAATTCCTCTTCATCTTCTGTACAATCACCGTTGTCTATCTTAGTACCAATAAATTCAGCTAAAGCATCAGTTTGTTCAGTACCAACAACAATAATCTTTTCCGGTTTAAAGAAACTTTTTATAGTACTTATTATATAATCAACTCCAGCAGTAGCCATTGTGAAGACACCTGCGACAACCCATAAAGCAACTTTGCAAGCGATTTTAATCATTGCCCAAGCAGCTTTTCCAGCAGCAACTGCAATTTTTACGCCACCACTAATAATGGATTTAACTCCACTCCATATATCTTGAACTACACTCATGTTATACTATTTTTATTGGTTTTATAAAGATGTTTTTACCATTTGCGAACAAATCGTCAAGTGTTGGATTAAGTTCTTTGAATATATAACATACTTTGGGATAAGTTTCACTGGTCAATAAAGTATCGTCTTTAGCAAAGAATACACACAAGACACCATCTGATGAGTTTTCCAATTTGCCCTTAACGATATACAATTTATTGCCAACAGCGTTCTCACGTACCCAATTGATAAGATCATTATACTCAAAATCACCCCCAATAGACTGGATTATGACATCTTGCCCAGCTCTTTTGAGTAATTCTCTTACAACGTCCCCCATGGAAACCTCTTTTTTCTCACTTGCAGAAATAGGTTTGATTACCCCTAAAGCCTGCTTAAATTCACGGATGTCTTTATCCATGCTCTTCCCTAATGCCTCAAAGGAAAAATCAGATAATTTAAATCCCATTGTTTGTCGTTTTTATTGTTAATACTAAATTATTTCCAAAATGCTTAATTAAACTTTCGTCTAATGTATTGCAATATGATGCGTAAACAGATTTTCTGTCAGAAGTAAGTCCTACTATATAGTAACGAGCTATTTGTGGATTATAACCTATCACAAAACTTACATTTTTTGAAAAATTAGATTTACTAACACTCCACTTTTGTAAATCTTCGTAGGTAATGTTCCTAACAGGTGCTTCTGCTAAATAAACAGAAACAATACTTTTTATATTGTTATGTTGTTCTATCAGTTTGTTTAACCAAGTTTGCTTGATATTATATAACTTTTCTAATTCCTTATAATCAAAATCCCCAAATATGGATTTTTCTGTATGTGATAAAACATTCAATGTAGAAATATCTATATTGTACATTGGGCAATTTTTCTCATTCTCCATTAGAATTATATATTTTCCAATGTCTTTAGAAGAATATATGATTTCCTTTTGAACATCAAGAAAAGCTCCTATTGAAATATATTGTTGTTTCATCTCAACCCTAAAAGACATTGCTTCAATATTATAGACTTTTTGAGCATTGATAATTCTTTGCAATAATTCATTTTGACTTGCACAGAACCATACTTCTATATTTTCATTGTTTGATATAAATTCAATTTCCTCTTGAATATTCTTGTTTAATGGCTGATTAATAACAATTCCTTTTAGGTCACTTAAAAACTTTAAATCTCGCACTCCTAAATTATCCTTGCCACCAATCATATTGATGTACCTATCATGAAGCAGACTCAGAAGTTCATATTTTTCTTGTTCTGTATATATATGTACATCATTTTCTATATCTTTTATGTATTCTATGTTCTTGCTGATTGATGATAAACTTTCAAATTTTACATAAGGAAGAATTTTATATCTATTAAAGAAAATATTTTGCAGCATCTGTTGATTGGGCATATTCCCAACTAACAAAGATGGAAGTTTTGGAGCTATTCCATACATTCCCCAGAAATATTTGTCAGCCACAAATCCTATCAAACTTTCAAGATATGGAACAAATTCTTCAATGGTAGTATTGGAAAAATCATCCGACATATCCTCTTTAATGTCTTTGTTATAATCATAAGAGAAAATGCGTTTTGAAATCTCAACATCATCCCCATGTGGAATATCTATTCTGTAAGGCATATCGCAATCTTTCCCCATTCCCCAAAGTCTTACTCTGAAATGCAACCAAGGGTCAAAGTATGGAGTAACGACAAGTACAGGAACATTTTTCAATTTTGTTCTCAGCAACTCTATATCATCAAGGTCTATAGGATTAGGCTGAGATACACCATGTTTCAACGAACGGCGACTCCATCCACCACCATAATATACAATTGGATGCGTTGATTGAGCATTCCAATTATTATTCATTTCAGCTTCCAATCGAAGGTCAATGTCATCATAAAACATTTCATTGAACCAGTCGCAGTTAGAAGGCGTGAAGATGCAATGCATATTTATAGATTGAGTAGTTCCATTGAACAAGCTACCAAATGATTCTCCTTTCATGATAAAAGGCAGAACATTGAGAGGCCAATTCTGAATGGCAAAACTATGAGCAAAGTTCTCAAGCAGAGCATCGTAGTTGCTATTAATGTCCTCAACACGCTCTTTATGCACTTCCGCTTCAAGTTCCAATGCAAGTTTTGCAGACTCTGCCTGCAACTTACGCATTCTTTCAAAGTCATGTTCTGCGGCAGCTTTCTGGAACTCACGCTGTTTCTTTTGAATTTCAGAATTCTTCTTACTGTTGGCGTAGTTATTGAAAAATTGCATTCCAATACTTGCCACCATCATTGTAATAGGATCCACCATAGTTATGCCTCCAAAGATTTATGAGTTAAACATTGAAGTTCCTTAGACGCTTTTCTTGCCTCTGTAGCAAGTTGCTTTATCTCCTCTTTTGTGAGCAAGTGTGAAGGACAATCAGATTTTTCCAACAAGTCGTTCATTGTTTTATATTCATTCAGCATAAATGAACACAATTCCTTGTTTTCCTCATTAGTCAACGACTTCAATACTTCTGGATTGTTCTTTAGATAGTTAGGAAGCGTAGGAACACGTCCTTGCGTCATCAGCATATAACTATCACGAGCACAACCAGAAACAATGGTAGAGATTAAAGCGATTCGGTCTTGAATAGCTTTTTTGCCCTCCTCCGTGAACTTTTGTTGAGGTGCAAGGTATTTCGTTGGACAAGGAATCGAAAACAAAGGGCGTATCATTGGCTTGGCTTCAGATTGAGCCTCCCACATTGATGCCGTGAAATGTATGCTCCCACCTTGAAAGAAAGGAGATATAACCAAAGTTGGAATATTGCTCATAATGGCATGTAAATTCAATATTGCGGTATTATGGGCAACATCCTTGTTACACCATCTTCTATACACAATATTACCAATTTGCATTTGGGTTTTGTCTAAATCGTCGCAAATATTATTGTAATCGAGTGCAGCCTGTTTGGTATGCAATAGTACAACATTCAAAGGACAATCACTGTTATACCCCAATTTCTTGTAATCCTTTGCCGCATCCAGTAGTTGCGGTATTACTATTTGCTTGATAGGCAAACATTTCATGAAGTAAGTTCTTAATTCTTCTGTCTTATGTTGCAAAACAGTCTGTTCAAATCTCTCTTCTGCACGATATTTGCGTGCAACAGCCATTTTTGCTCTCATATCGGCAACTTTTTGAGCTTCAAGTTCGTCTTGAAATTCTTCTTTTGCCTTGCGGAGTTCTAATTGATGTTGCTGCGCAATATCCGCTTGCTTGTCTTGTTCCTTACGCCTGTCATATCCAAACACCGATTGTAGTGTTGAACTGATTAGCATATAAGGACTGAAACATGCTTGTTGATGTCCGTTCATATCTATAAATCGTTATAATCTGTATTGTCCAAATCGGTGAGTTCATCCCCACTACTCATCGTATCATTCAAATCATTCTCCAAATGATTAGAGGAAATATCTGTTGAGTCATCAGAGAAGTCGGTATGACAGTTCGTAGAAGAAGTGTCATCGTCTGTATCAATTATTTCTGGTGTAAATGGGTCTATGGCGCAAGCTGCTACATCCAAATCAGCCCAATCACCCACATTCAGATAATCATTGTCATCTACTTGTGGAATTTCAAAATCAGCTGCGATATCCTCAAGAATTGTCAATTGCAAAGGTTCGTAATTTGCAATCGTATCATCTATAGTATGACAACTCGACATGATGTCTTGCAAAGAATCATCAGAATGAATTGCAGATGCAATATCATTCATCCCATCCTCCGTAAGATTTCCATCCAAATACGCAGCAAATTCTTCAATACTTACAGGTGGTACAAAATCTTTATGCATGACCTACCTCCTTTCTGAATATTCGCTCGTATTGTTCCTTGGCGAGTTTATGTTTGTTATAATAGTTCTCCATTGACATACCCAATTCTTTTGCAGTTTCCTCATTTGTCTTTAGCTCTAAGTAACGCAGACGTATCAACTCGCTGTACCGCTTGTTGGGCATTTGTCTTATGATAGTTAGAGCGTCTTGACGATTGAGATTAGTAAAATCTATCTCTATAGAACCATAAATCGAGTCAGTTCTATCACTATCGTCATCTTTATCATTTACATAAGAATGAGAAATCTGCTCATGTTTTGGCAATCTTTCTTTGGCTTCAAACTGCTTGTAGCAATAAAACAAACAAGCAGTCTTCAACCAACTGGTCAATGTACTCTCACCTCTGAAATTCTCCATCTGACATTTTCCTGTTGCCTTGCTTGGGGCAAGGACTACAATGTAAATCTCGTCTATAAACTCCTTGCAATTAGCACAGTCGGTATAGTAGTTGTCATATATGGATTTAAACAGGGGATAGCATTGTTGGTAAAAGTATTTGCGTGTAACCATTTCATCCTTGTTTATCAAGGACTTGGCTATTTGCAAATCTTGTGTAAATATCTTTTTTACAATCATTGCTATATCTATATAATAAGGTGCAGTAACCTTTTACTTCTGCTTATCTTCTACCACCTCACAATAAGCACTCGGTACGTATGCTGTCAAGACGGTCAGCAGGTTGTCCACGACAATACCCACTCGTTGTTGGCCTTTATGGCGTGCCACTATTCCCATAAAACCTTCAAATTCTCCTTTTATTACTCGTACCAACTGTCCTTTCTCGAACTTCTGGATTTCTCCTGAGACAATGATGACATCATCTTCCTCTGAAGCGCACGCTATTTTGAGACTTTCCATCTGATAGTCGGGAACAATCAATGGAGTTTTCTCTATTCTGCTGCCAATATGTGTATGGTGATAATAAAAACGAAGGAATGGGAGGTTTACGTTGTCGTAAACGAAAGATTTGAGTTTTTCTTCGGTATCGTAGGCGAAGAAGATGTTTGGTAAACGTGACTCGGTAACAACTTTGCGCTTACCATTTATAACTTTAACCGAATTGATAGTAGGATAGAAAGCCGTAATGCCTTTGGCTGTCATATAGTCGTATGCTTTTTTTTCTCTTCCATAAGTGGTACGTAAGGCATACCAATGAGGAGTATCTTCCTCTTTTTGCGCTTTAGGCTTTACTGCTATATGTGCATTTCTGGTGGACACCCCTGTTTGTGAACTCTCCGCAGATACAGTGCTTTGAGCTTCGGGGAGGGTGTTGGAGGTAAGTCCAGCGCTGGGAGATGTTTTACCACCTCCTGGGGTGTGACCATCTTCCGATGACCATTCATCGACTTTCATATCGGTGCAAACCAAATTTCTAGACAGAAATTCGTTAAATTGTGACATACAAAAAAAAGCGTGGAATCGTCTTGTTGTCTATTCCACTTCCTGAGGCTCTTGCAATTGCCTATTGTTGTTGAACAGACAACGTCAGAGCCCACGCCGATATGAAAATCACGTCCGTAAAGAGACCTATATAATACAATAGACTGCGCCCATAAGGGTACAATCCATGCTTACAAGGTCTCCACGGGATTGATAAATCACACCCGGGACATCTACCGTTGACTACGTTCAAGACAACAATTTTCTGTGAATTTGCAAGATTACAGGAAGTCTTAAACACAGCGTCGATAAACGCCTTCCATTATGTCTGGACTGTCATCCCACCCAATGCCCGCTTTTATGTAGATATGCCACTTTGACTTCGCTACACTCTGCACGGCGTAGGCTGCCAGGTCAGTCATCATACAAGAACTCGTCTTGCAGCGACAACAATCGTCTGGCTATACAGTCCGATTGCAAAGTTATAAAAAGAAATTGAAAATGAAATAAGAAATTGAAGAAAATATTAATACCAAAGCAGTTTTTAATAGTTTTTAAGTTAATACACTTTTATAAAATAAATAGTTAAAGATTATAAGAAGTTTTTGATAGTTAATTGAAACAACCCAGTTCTCGCTATTCATTTTTATGTCGTATTTACGCCAATCTTGTTGAAATTTTACACTTACCTGTTGAATTCTCAGAGGATTATTAATCAGGTAATTCGTGAAATTCTCTTTATATTTTCCTCGCTGAGATTTCTGTTTTTTCAATTGATTCTTATTTGTGTGTAAATATTGAGAATATGAACAAGGAAAAGAAGATACTGAAAATCAGAGAGTTATGTTTATAAGTTCTCATGTCGACGACATGGCACCCTATAGTCGTACAACATGAGAACTATAGTTGTACGATATGGGAGTATATAGTCGTAGGACATGGAAACAGTAATAAGGCATTACTATTAAGTTTTGATGCGTAAAGTTGTAAAATAAGGATGATTTTTATACTAAAATCCATTTTTCGAGTGCTACATTGACTAAAAACAAGTTGGTAAAATTTGAAAGAAAATAATTACAAAGAAGAATACATGAAATCATATATTCTTGCTTTTTAACTTCAAAATGTTTCGTCAATCTTTAGAAATTTTAAATCCCAACGTCAAAATAAGTTTGATTGTTTCAATTGACGTATTACGGTCGTATTCCTTTTCTTCCTCGCTCAAATCCTCATATGGGACAAGACAAGGATGTTTCTTTTCCGCATCATTGCGCTCTTCGCCATACGTCCAGCCATCCTTCATCCGTCCAGATGCCCATACCTCATGCACATTCTTGGCAATATCTTCTGCCAAAACTTGCAATTCCATGGGTAGTTCAACACTTTTCGTGTTGATAGGATGTGGGGTGTAATTGTTCTTATTCATAATTCACATTTTCTATTGAATACTATATAAAAGAGGAAAGATAAACATGAAATCTATCGTTCAAACGCAAAGTATTTTTAATCCAAAGCATCCAGCAAGATAAACGATGCCCAATATTTTGCATCTTTATATCCTTTAGCCCGTACATCCTGTTGCGCTTTTTTCAATGCCTCTCATTTGCTTGCACCAGCCATGAGATACCTGTAGAAGCTTATCATAAGTTCGGCAGTAGAGTTGTCATATACATTTTTCAGACTCATCAATAGGGTATGTACACCAGCATTTTTAAAACCACGCTGTAAGCCAAAGACGCCATCTGCGCCCAACTTTCCTAATCCTGTTTCACAAGCCGAAAGAGCCACGAGATCACACCCTCTTAGGTTCATCTTTGCCACTTCTGCAGCTGTAACGATACCTGTGTCATCTAAATTGGCACCTGCAAAAGCAAGGATGCTGTTTGACATAGCTTCCTGGTCTGTGACACCCTTTTGAACCCTATATGCACCATGAGTGGCAATATGAAGGAGGTTCAGTTTCTTGTCATTCTACCACAAAAAGCTTGTTTGCTTCTTTTGGGACATATGATATTGTACATAATGAATAGCTTATTAGTTCACTTATTTTATAATCCAACCTTTGCTATTTAATACATGCTTACAAGATTCACAAAAACCTATAGCATTTACTATTTTCATAGTTCCTTCTGCATCTACCATATAACAAGTTTCATTAGGGCAATGTTTGAGACCGAATCCATGACCTAATTCATGAAGAGCCAATTTACAAATATTATCTTTAGACTGTTCCTTCCCATTTAGAGGTATTTTTGTCGAAACTATACTTTTAAAAGTATTAGTATAACTCATACCCATGATACCAAAAGTATTCGATTTTTTATTCGGTTTAAAAATTATATAATCAGTGACTCCTATCACTGCATCATTGTTACGATGTTTAGCAAGTTCATCAAGCAATCCACTTGCAAGGTATCTATTACGCTCTTTGTTGAAATATTGTGAAGGAAGATTGATATTATTCGGCATAACTCTCACATTTGGGAAGTATTTTCTTAGGAAAACTTCCAAATATTGAACAGAATCAGCAGGATAACCACCCATACAATATATGCTGATTTGTTTGGGAGTTTTATTGTTCATTGTGGTTTCTTTTCCTTTTTCCATAGACTTTATGGTGAAATAAGAAAAGGAATAAACAGCAATAGGTATTAGCAACAGAAAAGCAGACTTCACCCTTTCTTTAAAGCCTAAAACGGACGGCTTGACTAATACAATAACGAGAGGAATGACACTACATACAATAAAGAATATCATTACATCTGACATGTCATCATCTTCTTCTACTACAGAAGCACCCAACCACAGTAAAAGCGAAAATAAGATATTAAGAGTTGTTGTCATTATAACCCAACTCCTTAAATGAATAAACCATTCAAAAAATGCAAATAAAAAAATCTTTAATCTATTGCAAATATGCTTCAACTTCTTTACAAAATCTCCTAATGTCTTAACTTCTATAGAGGTCCAATGTGTCTTGTCCGATTTGTTTTGGACTATTTCGTAATTATCATCACATAAACTTTTACTTTCAAGTAATATATCACCTTTTTTTACCCAATTTTGCAAATTGAACATTAACTTTCTTTTCTGGTCTCTATCGAAAATATCTATTATATCGTGCCCACCAAATTGAAAACGATAGTATTTACTCAAAGGAACTTTATCTATTTTGACAAAGACTATTTTTTTATTCTCACTCTTTGCATACTCAACTTCTTTACGCGTCCATTCAGAACCGTCAGAAAACTTAGAATACATAAAGAGAAATATATCAGCTTGGTCTATAGCATCAATAATAACATCTATAAATTGCTTGTCACTTTCAATACCCGTCAAATCTATCCAGCATGTTTCTGTTCCAATAAGCCCTTCTATTTCATCTTTTATTTTGAAGACCTTTTCCTTATCATGTCTTGAATATGAAATAAATATTTTATGCATAAATTAGAATCTCCTATTTAATTTTCTATATGATTAGTTACTTATCACCACCATCCCTGCAATAACTGAAAAATATATCGCATTTTTTTCAAATTTATGGTTTCTTTGGCATACCTTGCATTCCTCCCATCGCACCCATCTTACTACCTGCTGAGCTACCCGTCGCATTCAATCCTAAAGAGTTTTGCAGGCTATTAATCAATGGTGTATAGGTTGCTTTGATGATATTATCCTTGCTCTCTTTAAAAGAGGAGACAACATTCATCATGTATTCGTTTTTGGCTTTACCATGATTCTGCAACCTAACCAGCTGCTTGTAGTCTTTGTGCCAATTGCTGGAACGGCCTTTAGTAGGGTTATATTGGCATCGCTCGCTCATCACTACTTTCATCTTATATTCACCAGTACCCCAAGAAGGATTGTTGGCAGCTACAGGCATATAAGAACGAGGAATCACAAAACAGTCGCCCGTAATATCTATCAACTGTTTATGCTTCATCAAAGCCTCCTGGCGACTATAAACATAGACGGAATCCTTTCCCAAATCCATCTCATTGATAGGAATATTTACACTGAAAGAACCCAATTTCACATCTTGATAAACCTGTACTGCCTCATTAATCCATGATGAAGAGAAGTCCATGCGAATATTGATGGTAGGAGATTGCTGTTCGGAGAAACTAAATTTGCTGATCATATTCCAATAGTCAATCTGTTCCTTAGAACTTTTTGAGTCAACACCCCTTATGCGATTGGCAGAAAAATTTGGCAGATACGACTGGTATGGATGAAACACGACACTATCCAATACTAAATAAAACTTGCTATGCAAGAATAAATGGGAGAACTTGGTGGTATCAATATGACACACCATCTTGAGAATCTCATTTCCATTACGGCTGGCTCGGAAAGTGATTCCATCAAAATTCATATCGCTTGGATCCAAGGCACCATGAACGGATGGCTTCCTATAGAAATCGCTCTGTCCTTTAGAAGACTGCAAACTATCTATAAACAAACACTCATTTTGCCTCATTTCCATCCACTTTTTCTTTTGCTGTGAGCGTATCTTTGTCAACGATATGATCTCATTGCTAATGACAGTGAAAACGGAAGAAACGCCTCCGTACAGCATAGACTTACTTATATCTGTGAATGCGCCTCTGCTTTTTGAACGATAGATAGCAGCTACTTGATTCAGTTTCTTTCTGGTATCATCATCCATTTGGTTGACATTCACCTCAAAATTATCCATCTGCATATTTTGCAAATTACCCATCATGCCATCTTTAGGTTGTACACCCGTCATCGGCCCTTGAGCAAAAGAACGAGAACTGCAAATTAATAACAACAGCAATAAAACAACTTGCTTCTTCATCTTTTTATATCATTTATGTTTATACTTACGTTAACTATATCTTTATATTCGTCCTACTCATTCATTGCCATCTATCAAGATAAAGGCATCAGAATACATAGGATCATCAAAATTCTTCTCAACAATAAGGTCAGGAAGTTGAGAACGGCGATAACGTTCTTCTATCGTTGCCGTTTTCAGATACAATCTCGCCTTGGAAAAAGCTTCATGCAGTGGATTTCCCTGACCAAGATATTCATACATTTTTCTCATCAACAGCATAGTAGCCTGATCATCAACACTCCACAGACTTGCAATGATGGCTTTCACACCTGCAGTTTTCAATCCGCGCTGAAGTCCATACACACCATCTGTACAAATATATCCTAAGCCCGACTGACAGGCAGACAAGACAACAAGACTAACATGAGACAAGTCTTGATCTGCCAACTCTCTTGCAGACAAGATGCCATCATAATTATCAGGACTGAAACTACTATTGCTCATGCAACTTTCCGCTCCTGCCAAAAATAAGCAACTATTAGATAACTGTTCGTCTGCTGATGCTGGTATCAAGTCAGAAGCATAGGATGTAGAATTTGACAAATATCCATGTGTTGCCAGATGAATGACAGAATATTTCCCTAAGAGATTTCGCAAAACTCCCTCAGAAGCTTGCATTCCAACCAAAATACTATCCTTTGGATTGTTCCTGTAAATAGAAATGCTATCAACCTCTGTCAGTGAACCGGACAAATAAGGAAGACCCATAATCTCATGCGACATTCTGTAATATGCTACCTTATCATTATTCTTTCCTTCTTCTTCTTTTTCTTTCAACTCATAGTTCACACCACCACAAAATAGAACGTTGCTAATTTTCTGTTTGTGTGAACGCTCTGCCAACAACCTGGTGGAAGTCATTCTATAAAATGATTTCCTTTCCAACTTTTCCGGTAAAAGATATTCTATTGCAAGGAGATGCAATAAATCATCTGCTGCAAAATATATAGACTTAGACTGCCCTATTACATTTATTAATTTACGATTCCATATTAAATTCCTCAAATTCAAATTCCGATAAATCAGGTTCTTCATCTCTGACTCATTGGAAGATAAAGCTTCTCCTAAGGTAATACCATTCTCCAAGGGATAATTAAATAAGGAATCATATGAAATAATCTCTACAAATTCAGGGCTCTTGCTCTCTTTGTTAATCACTAAAGCACCTATATAAATTTCTCCTCTCTTTTCATAAGTGATAAACTCTATGGCCGATGAACCTCGCGGCATAGCTCTTTTCACATCCAGCCAAGTAGTTCGAATGGAAGAAAGAGTTTGTTTTCTATTCGATAGACTCATGTCTGGTTTAAATTGCCTATTCATTTGCAGTAGAATAGCTTTGCTGAACAAGGCTACATCATAGAGAAAACCTGCATCCCTGCCTTCCAGACGATAACAGTCTGTGGCAAAAGGTTGCTCTGCCAACCAATACTGTTCTCTTTCGGAAGCTGACATGCGGACAAAATTCTGATCAATGAACTTTTTGGACAAAGCGAGATATTCCTTATAATATTGTAAAGCCTGAGGGTTATAAATTCCTGTCCCATCATACTTCAACATGAGAATCTTAGCTGTTTTGCGCAATGCTTCTGCTCTTCTTTTGTCGTCACGATGCTGTTTGAAATAACCCAATATGGATTGCATGATTTCATAGGCTTCGTTATATTTCCCGTTACGAGCTAAGCATAAAGCCCGTTGCGACATAATCTCTTGGCGAAGAGATTCCATACCTCTCACTCGTGCATTCTCCTTATATCGAGGTCCAGCCAAAATAGAATCGAGCTGAGTGATAGCTTCCGAATACCTACCCTGCTGATAGTATATTTGAGCCAAGTCATCTCGTAATGCATCAGCAAAATCAAAATCTGCAGACTTCATTGGCAAAGCCATTTTTAGATATGCCTCTGCCTCCTGATATATTCCTTGCAAAAAACAAGAATTACCTGCAATCCTATATAAATCGGCAAGACAAGTATTATAGTTAGCTTGTTCTTTAAAAACATGTTTGCCGAATATATCCATCAGACCTTTGCTATAAGCATCCATTTCCTTATATAGTCCTAACTTATAAGCCACCTCTCCCAGACTCTTCTTTACAGCCCAATATGGCATCAAAAAATCATCTTCATGAAGATCGGTTACAGTTATACCTTTCTGCGACAAACTATTGTCCATCTCCCTTTCCACCTTTTTTAGCAGATCAAAGGCTTTGATATATTCCTTTTTCTCATTCAGGTCGTAAGCCATGAAATAATCATCTACCACCTGATCAGAGAAGAAATGGTCTTGCGCCTTTCCAGTAAAGGGGGAAAAAGACAACAAAGCAAATAGAAGAAGAACTTTACTCATCATACCTTTCATTTTCCAGGATTGTAATTAACGATTACAAAAGCCATATTTTTACCAGTCTTGTTTTGTATCGACAGCTTAAAACTATCACTCTTTGATACCTTTTTGTCGAGTTGTACAAAACAAGTCCCATCCCTCATAGTAGCTTTACCAAATATTTTTCCTCCTTTAGTTACTGAAACTGTAAATAACGATGTATTATGATAAGGCAGAACTGCAAACTGTTGCAATCCCTGTCGCCCCGTTATCTCATAGCTCACAGACATATTCTTCTTAATCGTAATCTCAATAAAAGAAAACTTATACCGCTCATCTTGCCCATTACGGAATCTGCCACCCATATTGGTTACGCCATTTTGTCTTTTAGCAATGCGGTAGCCCATGTCATTAATCCCGAACATCGTCACCCTATCTTTGACCGTACATTCGCCATGCCTATCTATATCAATTTCATCCATGAGAGTCCATTGCTTGTCAAAAAGGAATTCACGAGACACTTTATTAGCATTTGCTGAAGTACGCAAAGATTTACACCTATTTATAATAGTGACCATTTCCTTGGGTACATCGGTTTGGGCATAAGCAATATTGGGACATACCATCATCAATATCAAAACTATGACTGTAACCATCTCCTCTGGCCAAAAGTTGACCAAAGAATCAGAATAGTTCTTACCCTTCGCATTGGTTATCTTTTTCTTTGGAAATAGTTTTTTATCCATGTTGTCTGCAATATATTGTTGCAAATCAGACAGTTTTGGTCTTCTTGAGGACTCGAAAAGAAGACATCTATGAATCAGACTGCTCAAAATTTCGCTACAATGAGAGACACCTATATAAGGAACTTCCGTTAGCGGTGTCTGGGTTCTATCATCATCTGCACCAAAGGCTGGCATTCCCATCAATGCATAAAAGGCAAGATGCCCGATTTGCCAAACATACTCGCTTTCCTCTACATTTGATTTTTCTACATTTTTCTCTAAAAAGCAGAACTCATCATGATCTACTCCTATCATATAAGGATTCAAATGAGCAGGTGTTTTGTCGAACCTTGCTCTCAACAGGAAATCCATCAGATGCCATATGGAATTTTCTGTCATATAGCCGACTATCTCATCCAAACAAATCATCTTCTAAATATTAAAGTATCAATAATATTTCCTCCACGTTGCTTCAATGAAACAATTTCTGTAGAAGGAACTGCCCAAAATGTACCTTGCGTTGCTTGTCCATCCGCCTTAGAAACGATTCCTATCACTAAAATTCTATCTTGAATTTTTGCCAAGACAGGACCTCCAGAATTGCCAGGATTGATAGGTGCCGACATTTGTATACAACCTGCTATTTCGCTATCATTCTTTACCAACTCCACATTCTGACTATTACCAAATGCCTTTGCGCAAATACCTTCTTCTTGGTTATCATTCAATGGAAATCCGATGGCTACAATGTCTTTATCTGCCTGTTTCCTAAAAGCCTTCATATCCTTCATATCTGCTAATTGGAGATTTCCCTTCAGACCTTTGGATTCCACATAGGCAAAATCACCCAATTCCATGTCACGTCTGGATGCTAATGGAACAATGGTTCGCCAATATATAGGATGCTGATCAGTTCCAAGACAAACGACTTGATCTCTCGACTTATTAAAATGGAAATCTGTGGAATAATACTCATATAGTTCAAGACCCTTGCTGATTATACAATGAGCCTTGACTTTATATTTTTCTTCTCCCAACATCATATTACGAGTCTCTGCCATCGTTGCCAATCTCACAGCAGGAGACATCTTGTCATCATAAGAAATTCCATTCCAATCCTCATCATTTATCCAAGGTTCTACACAATGACGAGCTGTTACAAACAAGCTATCACATGTCAGGAAACAAGTTCCAGCAACCTGCCTATCTAAAGCAATAGCTTCCAACATCTGTTCCTCCATCTTTCCATTTATAATGCTGTCTTGTAGAAGATAAACGGAATCTACATGAATATGATAAATAGAAGCAGCATAAGCATCTATGTTCTCATGACGAAGGATATGATAATCTTTCCTGAAACACATTGACAAAGCAGATATCAAAAGTGCCAAAAATGCAATACCAGCTATCCCATATTGAATTTTTCGATTTGGCTTATACTTCTTATAAACAACTCCCATCGAAGCACTATATTCGCCATCATTATACATAGAAAACAAAAGTGATATGATCTTTCCATCAACCACAAAAGAAATCAAGTCGCCATCTTTCAAGGATTGGCAAATATTCAATCGTTTCCCATTAATCTGCAACTCATGGAAGTCTGTTCGTCTGATGATAAAATATCCTTTCCCTTCTTGTTTGCACAAAATGGTTGCAAAAACTACAGGTTCAAAATCAGAAGATTCAGGCAATCTAAGTTCGCAACAGTTTGTCTGTCCTATATCCAACTTCTGGGCTCCACATAGGAAGAAATCTCCTACTTGCTTTTTATCTACAGAATTATGGTATGTCAACTTATAATACATGATATTTCGAAATTCATTTAGTAAGAGAACAAAAATGGAACTCCTTAAAAACTAACGGAAACAGCTTTTTACTATGAGCGGAATGTCTTGAGTAAGTGCCAAGTCATAGACATAGACTTGCTTACCTGTTGCATCTGGACGTAGGTCATGAAATGCCCTTATGTCATAGTGTATTTTCTTTTCACGAAATTTCTTTTTTAAGGATATATCCTTCTCTATCATTTTCTGCTCATCGTCAGTCACAGGTCGATAACCAAGAATTAGTTCTTCCATATTCCACCTGTTGTGTTCTACCTCTGTCATTATCTCTATTTCTTGCTTTGACAAAGCATAATACCTTTGCCAATCTTCCTGCCCATGTCCAAGCGAATGCATTTTGGAACCAATGGTCATGGCATTGAATATATTGGAATATTGCTTTGGAAGCGAACCAACTTGTGCCCACAAACAATCCAATTTGCTTTCATCAATAACCGATGGAGACGAAATAGGAACATTATGTGGCAAAGAAAAACAATAGTTATATACATAATTCACTCTCTTGGCAAGTTGCTTCAAGGATTCTAAAATTCCCTTTTGACATATATAACTGCCAAATGGGAGTACTGTTTGATACCTATCGTCATTCTTAATCAAGTTCATCATATCGCTCTCTTCTGTATAGCACAACACAGGAATCTGATTCTTATACAACTCCTCTGGCAGCGTAAACGCTTCTATAAAGTTGCGTTGCTGATCGTCCGTACAAATCGCCACTGTAAGTTGCTGATTTTCCGATTTGCCCCATTCCGACAGTTTTGTCCTCAAAGCATCATTGCGCAAATTTCCGTTCACAAACTCCCACTCCACATCCACAAAATCTTCACGAGTCTTACCATACATAGGTTGATGACAAAGACAATGGGGATTTTCTTCCTCAAGATTGATGATTCTATAATAAGAATTATCAAACAGATGCTGATAGCGTTGTATCAATTGATCTTTCCATTCATAGATATCATCCGCCACAATAGAGATACGTGTTCTCAAACGATGATCACGGCAATAATTAGGATAATGAGCCACTAAAGCAGCATTGATAGCCAAAGCCTCTGCCAAATCATTCTTGCCAAAGATGACCAGATGCACCGTGGTTTCCGAGTTTACATCAATAGGTTTTCTGTCTAAAGCTGGATAAGGAGATTTTATATGTGGTAATTTAACGAAGATAGACTTCGCCATAAAATCCTCTTGGGTCGTGGCAAAAACATCCACCTTCTGATATAAATCATCAGGAATGCCTGTTGTCTGCAACAACCACAAAGACGTCATATTGCTCAACAGCAAGTAGCATTCCAATCGCTCATTTCCATGCTCTGCTAAAGAATACTTCTCTGCTTCAGCGATAAGTTTCCGAACGACTTCATTATCATTTCTATCTTTATCTTCTATCAGCATACCTATATGTGTCTTTATTTAGTTGATTTCTGGCAACTCATCAAACTTGAGGATAATACTATCTGTTGAATAACGACGAATCGTATTGTCTTTTACTTTTTTACCCACATTAAAATTCAATTTTTTCAACAACTTTATGATAGGCTGAGGAATTGTCAAATCATTTCCTCCCTTTTCATTATAAGCCATGAAATAGAGATAAATAGGTTTCAAGACAGGGGATTTATCCTCGTCATTTACTACAACAAGATTAAAAGCCTTGCCCAACTTCACGTCGCTTTCGTAGAGTTTCTTCATACAGTAAGCCTTACTATCCAGAAGAATATATGGGCTTCCATCCCTATTAACCGTAGGTAAATCAGAATCTTCGGAGAAGAGATATGTCGTATCCTTTGCCAATAGATAATTTTCCTTTGCCAATAATTTTTCAAAAGTATGTCGTGTGCCACTTCCTGTACTCGTAGTAAACACATTTACATGATTTTTCTTACGATTGGCTATAATTGAAGCAAGTTCAGAGCTGGTGATTCTTCTACTATCAAAATCCTTTATCATGTGTTTGAATACATCATCGTTTTTTAAACAAACACTCAGCGTATCATAACCTACCTTCACCTCTATAATAGAACCTTTCTGAATGAAAGAGTTTTTAGAAGTGACTGTTAAGAAACAGCTATCTTTAGCCTGTTCCGCTGATAAACAAACAGGATAATACTGCCGTTGATTAGCAACACCAGGAGTTATCACCTCCTCTGTTAACAAAAGCCAGGCATTACTACTTGGAAGGTGTACATAATAACCGCCATCAAAGTTACGCAGGTTGAAACCAGGATGATTTCTCTCAATGAAATTTGCTGCAGAACCACCACCAGTCAATAATAGTATTGGAGACTTAAACAAGTTTTGAGCCAAGATGGCAACTCCTATCAAGACCACTGCTGCCACCACCAATCCTATCGGTTTGAGATATTTTTTTATGAATCCCTTACATGATTTACTCTCCTTATGTTGCGACACGAACTTCTTGATACGATCCTTTGCTTTCGCAATTAAGTCCTCATTGTTTTTATAAGAAACATAGAACTGGTTGATAGAACCTTTCAAGAGTCCTTCGATATATAAGATATCTGGAGTTTGCTCAGTAAACTCTTTTAAGAATACTAAGATTTGCGGATGCTTTTTCAGTTTGAGCTGCTGATAAGCTACCAAAAATTCTTTTTCCGTATAAGGACCTATTTTACCTTCCAATACGAAAATTATCAAGTCAGCCTTGTCTTGAATATATGTATTATATTCTTCTTGGTTTTCTCCAAAATTCTCATACGTTCTTATGGAGAGACTCGTATCATTTCCAGAATGTTCAAACTCTGCATTGATATCATTTCCTAAGGCTTTAAGAGCCGTACGCTGCAGCTTCAGGTCTTTTGCCCCTGCTACAAAAATATGAATCTTTTTCATCGTTTTAAAATTAAAGATGAATACATAAAACTAATAACTTCTCAATATTTTTGGAATTGCCAGCATTAAGAAGCAATCATACTTCATATTTCCTGGATCAATTCGTCGAAGATCCTGATAAGAGCAAAGGTCAATGTGATGCCCTTTTTTCTTTAAAGATTTGCGATATACATTGCGGGAAGTTCCGAAAAGTTGAGCATCCTCCCACCGTTCTTCGGGAGTAAGTGGAGAAAAACCAAGGATGAGTTTCTCTACATTCCAACGGGCATGCTCACATTGTGCCAATACCTGAAGATTATCTTTCACTATAGCAAGAAGTCCTTTTTCGTCTTTTGTTAGCAAATCATCAGGTTTGTCCAATACAGACTTGATACGTATAGGAATGCAGTCGGAACAAAATACGTTGGAGAGTTTATTACGCAAATTTATCTGATATGCAAGTGTCATATCATTTTCTTTATCTGAACAAAGACTATCCCATTTTTCTTTTGTTTCTTCTAACGGTTGTTGATAGCAGAAATAGAGCAATGCCTTGCCATAACGTTCGGCAGTATTCGGATCGTCGGGAGGAAGGTTGTCTATGTCTGCACCTACATTATATACCATGTTTACACGACGGGCATTTCGAACGTCTATTTTTTGAGTACTATGGCTTATTTTCCCAAGTACGTCATTATCGATTATGACAGGTTGCAAACCGCAACCTTCTTCCCTTTTCGGGGTGTATTCATTAAATTCATCATCTTCGTAGGCTACGAGTTCTAATTCTATGTCGATATATGACTGCTTATTGATTACCTCATAAGTTTCCCTTGTATTACCATTTACAAGACTACACTTACAGACATCAGGCAAATTGCAGAGATATTCATCCTTCTTCAACTCTTTTAAAATATTGGGATGCATGATACGATTATATAGAATCGTAATCTTGGTGCAGTATTCGGGAATGCACTTTTTGCCTGCACCCTCTCTGAAATTAGGAAAATGAGCCACCAATGCTACTTGTCTGGCAACATACAAAGCCATAGGGGATGTATAATGAATTATGACATGGACATAATCTGACGAAGAATACCGAATTCCATCAGCACCCATATTCTTATCCTTACTTAATTGTTCGAGTACATATTCCCTTGCGCAATACCAACCTTCAATGATTTTCTCGTCAAAGGAGTCTTGGCATTCTGCAAAATCTCTCTGTTCATAAGGAGGCAACGGACGCATCTTTCTGAAAAGATCCTCCATGTAACCTATATTATTATTTAAGTCTAGCATTTTCATCTGTTTTTTTACGATAATCGGCAGTTTGCTGCGTAAGATAAATATTACTGTTGCTTGCATCATATCCCGAAGGACTCTGATAGAGTTGCAAGTCGAACCATCCCATCGCCTTAATTACGTGTTCCATAATTTGAGATTGCTGCCATTCAAAGGCATCGAGCATTGTGTCTGTAAGATAGACTAAAAGTTGGAGAGGAAGTCCCTCACTGGTCTGTTCAAGCCAGCGCACTATCAAGCGCGGCTGCTGTGATACGTTTGGATTGTTCATCAGCCAATGATAAATGTAAAGACGGAAAACCTCTATATTTAGCTTGTCACATTTTACTTCCTTTTCAACAAAAAAGTTTTCTACATCCAATGCTCTTCGCAATCGTTTAATATCATTGTCTGTCAATGGGTGAACCCAACCAGAGTCAATAATAAATGTCTTTTTCATCAATCTTCCGAGCGTCTTACCTTCTAACATACGCTGGCTGTTCTTGAAATGATCAGCATGCAGGATAAAAGTAGGGAATGCAGATGTTGTTGTATCCCAGTTTTCTACTGTTACGGTGGTGAGTGATATGGTTCGTACAAATCCTTCTATACCCTTTGCAGGTACTGCAATCAAGTCGCCAATCTGCAGCAGTCCATTTGCACGAAGATAAAAAAATGCAGCAACACTCTTGATGGTATCCTGGAATATCCAACCGAGTACCGCACCAAATACAGTAATAATTGCCGTATCTGTGGGATTATTGTTTTGTAAATTTAAACAACATACTATCACAACAATCCATAATCCAAAAGCAGCCAACAAAGAAATTTGGCTCCATGTGATATACGTTTCCTGTCTGCGCAGACTGAATATCCTATTTAAAGTTTTAGTCACAAACCATGCACCCCACAGAAAAAGCGTCATTAATGTGACTATCAATATTTTAGAAACAAATATATATCCTAACCGCCAAAAAACATAAGCTATCAAGACAGATGTCAAGGATGCAGGAATCATACAACGTTCACACTTCGTTTTAAGTAATGCTCCCAAAATCAACCTATGGCATTTTGTGGACGATAACTGTCCCCGATAGTCATACACACTACCCATGAACCATAAAAAAAGAGCCATAAGTATGATTGATGGCAGGATTATGTCTCCATAAGTAAGATCCTGTAGAAAATCTAAAAATCTCCTGAGGATATCATATTGCCCAAATAATGAATAAACACGACAAGAAGACGAAATACTATCCATGGATAGAAGAAAATACAATACAAGTTTTATAACAAGACATACAGCCCATAAAACAAGTAAGGGTATCATCAATCTATTATTTGTTTTGCTTTTGAATATTTGCATATTTTTATTTTCTCTTTATTTCAATTCCCAATTTCATTACCAGTTTCAGTGTCTGCATCGCCATTTACCGATCATACAGTTTCGCATCAAGAGAAACATCATCAAGATTGATAGGAAAAGGCACATATACAAACTTTCTACTTTGAAAATGTTTCAATTCTTTGTATAAAATCATTCGGGACGTATGCCGTTGCGACATTACAAAGACCTTCAAGTACAACAAATACTCGTTGCTGTCCAGCAGCTCTTCCTACACGACCAACCACTCCAGTAAATGCGCCTGCAATTACTCTCACCAAATCACCACTCTTAAAATGGCAACGTTCTGGTGGCAAAACCATGATGTGCTCACTATTTACACTTGTTAGTTTAATGAAGTTCATCATCTCGTTATCTGGGATGATTACAGGAGGATTTTTACCCGTTACTGGTTCGATAGGTTTAGTCTTGTCGGTGTAGTATTTTAGCCAAGAAGCAGTGAGCGCAGGCTTCCTAACAAACTCATAAGTTTTCTCACGAGTCATATAGGCAAAAATAATATTAGGAAGCAGAGGCTCTTTAATGCGTTTCCGCCTCCCATCAATTTCTTTTATGACATCATGCATTGGCAAATATGTCTCAATATTCTTGGCTTGAAGAAAACTGAGAGCCTTCTCTGTTCTACCATAAGTAGCACGTAGAACAAACCATTGCTTCTTTTCTTTTGGCACACAATCCGAGGACACCCCTGTTTGTGAGTTCATAGCCTTTTGACCTTGAACTTTGGGGGAGGTACTGGAAGTAAATCCAGCACTGGAGGGATTTTTACCGCCTCGTCGGGTGTCTGCATTAGGCAATGCGTCCATATCTATGTTTCTGTTCTATTATAAGAAGAACGTGACTGTACACAGTCCGAGTACAAAGATATGAAAAGAAAATGAAAATGAAATAAAAAATTGAAGAAAATGTCAATAACAATATAAAAATTTAATAGATTTTAAGTTAATATACTTTTATATAATAAGTTATTAAAAGAAATCAAGATGTTTTTAGTAAGTCTTTAGAATACTTTTAACCAAAAATATACTAGTATTTTCGAATAGATTTGTCGCTTTTTGTCATTTAAAAATCAAGCGACAACTATTGAAAAAGCTTTTCCAAAAAGGAAACAAATATATAAACTATAACGAAGCGCTTTATTGAGGTCTAATGATGCGCTTCGTTAGGTGTTAATGATGCGCTTCGTTAGGTTGTAATAAAGCGCATCATTAAGTTGCAATAAAGCGCTTCGTTAAGTCATGTAGATTTTCTATGAGTTATGTTCTTGAAAATCAGTAACTTATTAATAGCCCGAAATAGATTATTTTATTCCATTAGCAAAAGATTCAGGAGTTGCAAAGCTGTGAAACTCCTGTAGTCTGTGATTTTTTCGCTTTACTACAATGGAAAGTTTTTTTACTATACAGCAAGCAGATGTTCTTGACCCACCAAGGCTGTAAAAAGTACAAGTAAGACGCCTTTTGATAGTTTTTCCACTACCAAAAGGCGTCTTAAATTTAGATTTGAAGGCCGAGGTACAACTTTTTATCTTTTTTCCAGAGATAAGTATTAAATAAATGATATGAGACGTAAACAAGTCATTTGCACTTCGGCAACAAGCGATATAAATTTCTTAGAATCTAAATCCAAAGAACATCCGTACACGCCATTTATTTCTCTTCACCTGAAGGTGGTCCTCATCTCCTGCAACAGAGAAATTATAAACTGCTGTGGCACCTGCAAATTTATTTCTCCAAGAATAGACAGCTGCACCTCGGCCCGTAATTATGGCTGACGGGAAATGATATTTCATACTATTGCGGATGGTTTGGTATTCATTATCACCACTCCCCTCTTCTACTTCCGCCTTCATCTTGGTATAGTCATGGGAATAAACCGTGATGGTAGGCAAGGCTGAAAGATGAAAAAGCCAATGAGAAGATGGAACGAAATTATATCCATATCCTGCTCCAAGTGCGAACTCGTTAAGACGAATGGTCATACCCTTCACTTTCGTCTTGGACCCATCAAAACTGGCACCTATCATCCAACTGCCGGCACTCCGCTTCTGTATATAACTTTGGCTGAAAGCTGCCGGGAAGGAGAATTTACGATAATTGAAGGCATAATAAAAATTGAGATTGAGCGCCTGCTGGGAAATTTCTCCTTTATGAACATCAATCTGATTGGATCCTATTTCCTGGCTACCATGAAAAGTCTTTGATGAAAGATACACGACATCGAAACCATATCGATTGCTATAGGAATTAAGATTGAACTCATAATCCTGATTCTTACCTGCTAACTTGGCGGGATTAACAGCCAAACCCAGCCCTAAACCTCTATAAGCCACTGCCATAGAGAGAGTTCCCCGACAGTCTGCCATCACCTTCGTTCTGGATTCTATATCATTCGTCTTCACCATTGTTTCCAAATCAGCTCCAGAGAGATTGCCTCTCATTTTTATCGTCCATCTGGCATTGGGACGGGTGATATAATTGGTATCATACTTGACCTTGTAATAATTGGCAGCCAAGAGAGAATCACCCCAAAAGAGACGGCGGTCATAGAGACTCAAGCGTTTTTGAATCTTTGCTTTTTCTTTTCACTCATTTTGCTTTTACTCAGTTCTGCCATGAGAAGAGAGTCGCCCCATTGAAGCATACACCCCTTATCAGCAGATTGCCGCAACTGGAGCCGCAGACTATCCGTCATCTGGAGCCATTCCTTCAACTTCTTGCGAGGTTTCTTATTCTGGGCGACACCAGGGGTAAGTATTATCATCAAAAATACGACCACCAGAAATGATGCTTTCAATATCATCCCTGATTCCGTATTCATTTTTCTTTGTCTATCAAAATTCTTAGTCATGAGAAATCTATCTTTCTATTTTGCGCTCTAATTGGTTACAAAAGTACTGCAAAACTTTGAGAATAGAAAGAAAAATGCTCAGAAATCAAAGATTTAAGGTCCCAAAAAGCGATAGGCATACAGGATTTAGAAGATATGGAGATGAGAAGTTATGGAAAAGAACTCGTGAATGAAATAAATTTCGTATCTTTGCATCGTCAACCAAAATGGTTGATTTCGCTATGGTAAGGAAGACTTACATGTACTCTCCTACCCTACTGGCGAGAACAAAAAGGTACCTTTTAGATATGGCAAGAAGAAAAAAACAAAATAAAAAACATATAGGCAAGAAACTTATCTATCTTGCTATCATCCTCTTAGCAGGATGTATCATCGGGTTTGAAGCATATAGAATGATCACATCTTATATAATAGAGAAATCATCAGATAACAAATGGCCTACCCATGATTTGACATCAGGTCAATATTCAGGAAGTTATGACGGGATTGATATCTCGAGACATCAGGGAAGAATTCATTGGGAAGAACTCCGTAATGTAAAACGATTGAAATTCATCTATGTGAAAGCTACAGAAGGAACAAGTATCAAGGATCCTTGGTATGAAGAAAATATTAAAAATGCGAGAAAACATCAAATATCCGTAGGTTCATACCATTTTCTTACTAAGATGCCGGCAGTTTTACAATTTGAGAATTTTCGGGCTGTATATGATAAGGAAAAACAAAATCTTTTGCCCGTAGTGGATGCAGAGGATGATGGTACCAAGGGACTCAGTAAAAGTGAAATCCAGTCACTCCTGAAAACTTTCTGCAAACTCTGTAAATCCTACAATGGACATACACCTATTATATATTGTAGTGAGAGTTATTTCAAAGATTATCTTAGTCCAGAGTTTGACGGCTACTACCTTTGGATTGCCAGTTATAATCATGAACCTGTTTTACCAGGTAAACCCCATTATGATATCTGGCAGTACAGCAGACATGGTCGTGTGCCTGGAGTTTGGAACTGGGTGGATCTTAATAGATTTGCCAAGAATAGAAGTATTGACGATATACGAATCAACTAAAAAAATAGGCATTAAAAGCTTTTGAAGTCTGCCAGCATCACTGCAAGCAGACTTCAAAAGCCTTTAATTAACGTTACTCTTTATCTCACTTTCAATAGAGCAATTACATTGTAGATTTAAGACTTAATCTATTGACACATTTTACCCACATGAAATTGATGAATCCTCAGTCCTTTTTCTCGGGATAACACCTCAAAGCAATGTTCTCCCGTACAATGTCCTGTGTAAAAAACTACATCAGGATAGCGGTTCGCTAATTCTGATGCAATCTCCTGCAACTGCTCATCCGTTTCATAATACTCACTCAAATGACTGTCTAATAGATGGAAACCTCCTATGCTCAGCCGAATAAGTTCCTGAATGGATTCCAGAATATTCAAAATGCCATGATGAGCACAGCCAGTAAAAAGAACATCTCCAATCACAAAAGCCAGTTCATGAGAAAAATCATACCTTACATACTCACCATTATCAGTTTTAATCAATAATGTTCTATCCCCCAATGGCTTTGCATGATGATGAGCCAAATGGGTATAAATATGGATACCATCCACGAAAGTATCCTCATGAATAAAAATGAAACGCTGATGATACTTCTGAAAATCAACATTGCCAGTTATTGAATGATGATAACGTCTAACAGAAGCATATTCTGCCCCAGGAATCTCATCAGATAAGATGATCTTTGCTCTGTGATTCATCTCCAAAAAGACAGAAAGCCCACCTATATGATCATTATGTCCATGAGAAATCAAACAATAATCCACTTCACACAAATTAACTCCAAGCTTCTCTGCATTGCGTATAAACAAATCCGAAGCACCAGTATCCAGCAGGTACTTCCTACCATTATACTCCATATATACGGATAATCCATGCTCAACTTCAAGCAGTGGATTAACGGTTCGATTGTCACTCAATATGATAATTCTAGTATCCATCTTAAAATACAAGTTTTTAATGAAAACAACAATTAAAAAGGAATAAATTCCGAAATAATAAAATTAAATTGCATTTTTGAGATGCAATATTACAAAAAAAAACTGTAATATAGGTCTTTAAAAGGAAATAATTGTAAAAATGAATAAGTCTGCCTGCATTACAGAAAGCTAATCTCAGGAGAGAAAATAAATAGAATCTATTATTGAATTCATGTCTGAACTCAACACTACAACATTGAAAGACTAAAGTTATTGTACATCTTAATATCTTTAGTACGACTCGAAAAACCAAGCTTGTTTGTATGCAAACATGTTTATTTGCTTAACAAACAATCTTTAACATTGTATATCAGGGATTTAAATAAATGTTTGCAAATCGTTATGCCAACTACACAACATGTAGTCTTGCAAACATTTATACATTTCTACATAACAACAAATTATTTAAATATACAGTCATCATGTCGTATTCCAATCATACAAACAATTACACAAAGATGAGATTTTGGTACCACACAAGTAATTATACAAAAATATAGTTTTGCCATAATGACGACAGAAGAACATGTATGTATGTTATTTCGCAAACAAAAAAGACTTTAAGGAAATTTACTGAGACAAGATAATATGATATAAAAAGTTTAAGACATGAATGAAAACATGAATGCAAACATAAAAGGATACACGAATGCAAACATAAAAGGATACATGAATGCAAATATGAAAGAATACATGAATGCGAACATGAATGAAGACAGCCAGAAAATTTGAAAGCAACAAACCATGTAGACTAAATAACAAAATCACAATCAAACATTCGGTATTGTTTACTTGTAGTTATTTCGTCATGTAATCTTGTAGCTTTGTTTGCATTTAATTTTTGAAAGTGATAGAAATACAAATAGAGAAATTATAAATGTCTGTGTATGAGGGATTTGAACAACTTGCTATCAAAACATCATTCATTCATACCATCATGTTTGCATGGTATCACACAAACATACGCAAAATATAAGTAAACCATATAAAACAACATATACAAGATTAAGCAAAAGGATTCAAAATTGTTTGCTACCAAAATTCACAACAAACATACATGTTTGCATTATAAAGAGTAAAAATAAAAACCGAGAACTTTATCCCCGGTTTTTAAAAAAGAATTTTATTGATAATTCTTTATATATTCAATCAAACTGTCATGCAAGATCTCCTCAAATTTCTTTTTGGTTCTAATCTTTGCAATCATGAGCATTTCGTATTCCTCATCAGTTAGATAAGTTTGTACACCATGCAATTTGGATCTTCTTTCAATAGCGGTCATCTTCTTCTCGACAGGAGCAGCAGGTTGAGAAGCTGCCGGCTGAACGTTACCTGCACCACCTGGACGAACCGCTTGATTCATATTACTGAAAGCTGCACGAAAATCTTTTGCCATAATTTCAAAATTTAAAGAATGAACTACTATAATATAAATTAAATACCAAAAATCTCTTTAATAACCGCTGAATAATCATTTGCTGCTGTACAATATGGAGCATAGTGAAAGAGATCGGTCATTTCAGTCTGAGCCTCATTTACTTTGATGCATCTGCGAATACCATGCTCGATAACTTTTCTTCCATATGTATCCTTCAAGTACTGTATCGCCTGACGTACTATTCTTGGACGCTCATCAACCATAACAGGCAGTAAACCTAGCAGTTCCAGGTCCTGATTCAATGCAAAACGACCATTTTTAACTTCCTCCATAGCTCCCAGAATTGCAGCTAATCCATTTACAGAAAGACCTTCCATCTGTACTGGAACCAACAAATGACTGGCTACTACCATAGCATTATAGGTTGATTGAGATAGGGCAGGAGGGCAGTCAATAAATATATAATCAAAAAAATCAATTGGATTTTTAATACCTTCACCTGTCATATCAACACAATCGCTGTTAATACATGCACCCAATACCTGTCGAGGAGCACCAGTATTCTGAAGGAATGGATCAATATCCTGCATCTTGGCAGCTCCTGGTACATAATAAATACCTATATCAGATTTATAAATCGGCATACCCTTGCATTCAACCATAGACTCAAAAATCGTAGCGCAGCCTTCTGGTGCATGATTCAGCAATGTTAGGTTACATTGAGGGTCTAAGTCTATTTCAAGGATTTTTAATTTCTTGTTTTTACGAAGCATACCGGCAGCTAAATTCTGCACAGTAGTTGTCTTGCCAACACCACCCTTATTATTGACGATGGCGAGTATCATTTTCAACTGATTCTCCATATTTAAAATATAAATTGATTTCTGTTTGCAAAGATACAATATTAATTTGAAAAATACAAGGAAATAAGCAAAATTGTTTGCATGTAATCAATATTTTAAGTTATTTTGTGTTTTTAGAAACATGTTTGCATGTTAGCATCAAAACAAATATTACACAATCCTTTAATTATCAACTAAATAGCGAATAGAGTGGAGTAATAACATTTGTATACATATAAACATTACAACAATATAATTTGTATTTTTGTAGGTATGCAAACATGTAGATAAGCTTTCATGTTACTAAGAGTCTGAAGTAAGTGATTGTATTTCACCTAAATAATTCCCCATTTCCTTATGATCACGCCAGACAAAAACATCATTAATAAAATCAAGCAATTTATCGTGTAACAACAAAATCTGATTTTTCAAATCAAAATGGTATTCATCCTCCTCAGCGAAAGATTCAGCCTGCAAGTTTAAATCATCCAGGTTATCTAAAAGCTTACAAAGTTTCAGATATACCTGCTGATAATATTTTCTTTTTTCCAACTCCTGCTGATGGGTTGATTCTAAAATGGCACGGATACTTTCATCTTCTACAGAAAAATCTCCATCGGGTAAAGGCAAAAAAGCATTAGCTGCTTCATCTCCGGCTAAAATGAAAAAGACAACCAAACGATCCCTTCCATGCCAAACATGAAAAGGATCATTCAGCAACCAATTCTTCACTTTTCTAACAGAAGGAATAGAAGAATTAAATTTTGTAATTATCTGAATCATAGATAGTTATAAGCATAATCAATTAAAAATTAAGTCTGGATTGGGTACCCTTGCCTGGCTTGCCATTCATATAAGGTACACCAAAATCCTCATAAAGCATCTTGCACACAGAACCACAAATTTTACGTTCATTGGTGTCAAAATCCTCTTTATTATACCGAGTTGCAATCTTTTTCAACTGCTTCGAAATACTATTAAGGATTTCCACTCTTTCTGACTGACTATCGACCTTGGCCACTGTTCTACTTATCGCTTGAACATAATAATTTGACTGTTCTACACGGAAATGACTTCTCATAAAAGTGTTGATAATGGTAAGCAGCTTAGTAAGCTTAGCTCCATAACTCTCAGAAAGCATAGAGATTTGAGGAATTGTAGGCTTTTGGGCACCAAATTTTGCAGTATTACCATTTGTTTCAATAATGAAATAATAAGCAGTTACTGCACCTCGTGAATTCTTGCTCTTTACCTTATAATCGAAACAGACATCACAAAGACCGGCATCAAAAACCTTCCGTATATCATCTTTCGCTTTATCAAGCACTCGTTTTTTGAAGTCAGAACCATTTTTATACTGCTCTTTCTGAACGACATTTCCTTTTTCATCGCGAACTTCCAACAAATTGAACATCTTTTTGATATCCTGTACAGTCATGAAGAAAACCTTGTCTTCTTTGTTTCGATATTGGCAACAGAATTCATAAAAGCGCTGTGAATAGACACTTTTGAACCCCATCTCTATATACATGTCAAACACAGTAAATTCAGATGAAAGATTGGTGAAGTAGGGGAGGAGAACAGGAGTAATACCTACAGTATAAGTTTCCTGATCTGGATGCTCATCAACATATGACAAAAGACCGGCATAAATACGGTGTCCATCCTTGGAATGAAAAACCTTCTTAGCATCCGTGATATTCTTGAGTGCATTGAAGGCATAATCCAAATTGGAACTATGTCCGGAGACACATTCCAGAAGCTGGGTACGTGAGAGCGTAATCTGGTATTTTTCAGGATGCCCATCAGGAAGATCTTTCTTCTTTTGAATTCCACGGATAATCTGCAGCCAACAGTTTCGTTCCACAGCAGTCAGGTTACTGATTGCCTGCGTCACGTCATTAGGCTGAGTGATGAAGTAGTGCGGAATATTACTGAGAATATCCTTGTCTGTTTTCTTGGGTCTTCCACCTTTACGCTTCGGAATATTCGAGTTAGAAGAAGAATCTGAGGGATTGATTTCCTCAGCCTCTATCGTCTCGATGTTGTCATTTGAATCCTTTGTCATTTTATTATATTTTGTAAATTTGTCGCAAATATACATCTTTTTGTGCGACAAACAATGCAACAATGTCGTATATTATGTATTTTTAACCTAACTAAGACTATCGGTCTCTTTAAAATTTATAAAACTGTCGCAGCATTATGTTAATCGCTGATATTCAATACATTACATATTCTATTGCGACAAAAATATAAAGTTTTGAAGTAAAATATTAATTGTATTTGCGACATTATAATAAGTTTATTGTCGCAAATACTTTCATCTATTAAAACTCCTTTCTAATATTGTCTGGTTAGTAAAGTTTTCCATATGAACTTATGTATTTGATTTTCTGATAGTTAGATATAAAACTGTAAATTTCACTTTAAATTATGCTGATTATCTGTTACGACAATTTTATAAAGTTATTGGTGAATCTGCGACAAAGTTATAAGATTTTCAATTTTGCTGCGACAAGATTATAAATGGCATTAATGACGATAGAAATCTATAGTAAGCTTTATAATTTTGTCGCAAATGAAATTAATATCATAGGAGAAGGCTTATTTTCATATTTTGATGAAATACATGAACGAAAACTCTTTAACTAATTGATATAAAGTCTATTATATGATTTTCAAAATGTAATGTTGCGACAAAATTATAAGATTTAACTATTTTATATGTACATCTGGAATGTTAATTAGGCCTTATATTTGGGTTCCACGAAAGTAAGATACGACAAAATTATAATCCAAAATTATTGTTTGATATTATTTGAGACTGAATTATAAACATGTCGCAAATGAATCTATTATATTTATATTTTTGTCGTATATTATAAATAGGAATATTTTTAGATAGCTATTGTCAGCTGTTAGGTTTGGGGGTAGGGAGATTTTATACTTTATAATTTTGTCGCAGAAACGATTCAAGAAAGAGTTTTTATTAGGATTATTGAGTCAGTACTAAGCAGGTATCTATCAATGCTGCGACAAAATTATAAAGTTATTCTCTTTATTTTTTAAGTTCTCATACGTGATTTTCATAGTTTTTGAAGGTAGTGATATGTTATTTTTACGTAGTAATAGTTCTATTTGCGACAAAATTATAAGGTTGTACAGCAAGATATAGGTTATGATGAGTGGGGCAAGTATACTTTATAATTTTGTCGCACCTTCTATATAAGATAGCATTTCTATCTTTATAATTTTGTCGCAGTAAAATTTTTGTTCTTTCATTTTTATCGTATTTTAAACACAAAAAATTAAATCTATAAAACAGAAATATACATATTTTAACGCGCATAAAAGTCTGTTTTCTATTTAAGATGCTTGGCTTTCCAAAAACAAGCAGGAAAAAGGGTAGATTCCAGTAAGATAGGGACAAAAATAGCCTTTTTAGGATAATATATATATAATATAATACCTATTAATATATTACATTGTCCTGCTCATTTTTATCTCTTTTATTTTGGCTTATTATTTTCTGAATTTGTAACATATTGAAAACCAATTATTTACAAACATAATCTGCGACAGATTTATAAGATGTTACGACGAAATTATAAGATGGATATGGACAAAATAATAAAGTTTATTTTTTATCTGCGACAAAATTATAAGGTTTGCGATAAATTCATAACTTCTTAAAGGTGCGACAAAATTATAAAGGTAATATTGTTGCTTCAGTTTTTTAAATGTATAAGCTCTCCACATATTTTTTCCTCTAAAGGTGGATTTCTTCTTATTTTATTTGCAGGCTCAGACTATCAAGGAGACTATTCGGGGAAAGAATGGAGAACTGCAGGGTACAGCTGTGACTACCGTTCGAGGGAATAAGTCTGTTACTGTATATAAGGACAAATATGGTAAGATTACCGGAAGATCTGAGAGTACTACAAATTCCCAGGGAAAGACCCATACGGTCTATCGTGATAAATACGGGCAGCGTACGGGTACAAGTACCACTCGGCAACCTGGCAATTCCTCCACTACAACCTATAAGGATAAGTATGGAAGAATCCAAAAGCGAGGAAACAGTCAGAGGAAGTAGTTTTCATGAATAAGTCATCTAGACAGAGCTTATCACAGTTGTTTTTCAATCCAAGTCATCAGTACCGTAACGGCGTATTGCTGCTCTTCTTCTGTCAGCAGTTTTCCGGCTGGTATATGATGCCATTTGAAGAAGCAACTACGGCAACAGCAGCCCGTGGCATGTTTGACTTATACTGATATAGATAGACACATTTATGGTTAATTAATAAAATGTGTTTA
>OGKK01000032.1_pt1 | contig 46198 bp, 19 predicted proteins | sample 1572401 | NCBI WGS metagenome assembly OGKK01 (sample SAMEA2582155, study PRJEB24529) | metagenome | biome: Human gut stool | place: China | collected 2011 | reverse complement strand
ATGATATTCTCGTTATCGAGTGTAACTTGCGTGCCAGCCGTTCGTTCCCATTCGTGAGCAAGGTGTTGAAGATCAACCTCATCGAGTTGGCTACCCGCGTGATGCTCGGTTTGCCAGTAGAGAAGCCACACAAGAACCTCTTCGATCTCGACTATGTAGGTATCAAGGCATCTCAGTTCAGCTTCAACCGTCTGCAGAAGGCAGACCCAGTATTGGGTGTGGATATGAGCAGTACAGGTGAGGTAGGTTGCTTGGGCGACGATACATCTACCGCTCTCTTGAAGAGTATGCTTTCTGTGGGTCATCGCATTCCAGCCAAGAACATCCTGCTTTCTACTGGTTCTGCCAAGCAGAAGGTAGATTTGCTCGATGCTGCCCAGATGCTGGTTAAGCATGGCTACAAGCTGTATGCAACTGGTGGTAGTAGCAAGTTCCTCACCGAGAACGGCATTGAGAACACCCGTGTGCTCTGGCCATCAGAGGAGGCAGAAGGCGGTGCACCAAAGGCTTTGGAGATGCTCCACAACCACGAGATTGATATGGTAGTGAATATTCCGAAGAACTTGACCAGCAGCGAGTTGAGCAATGGTTATAAGATTCGCCGTGCAGCCATCGACCTGAACGTGCCATTGATTACCAACAGCCGTCTGGCGAGTGCATTCATCTATGCATTCTGCACCACCAAGCTGGAGGATATCGACATCAAGGCTTGGGGAGAGTATAAATAATGTTTAGTGTGTAGTGTTTTATGTTTAATTAGGCACTACACCTTATAATAGAAAAATCCCTGCTGTAGGAAAGGCTTCCTATGGCAGGGATTTGTTTTTGCACCTCTACTGTCCTCACAGCCGTTCCAAGGGATATGCTGCGAGAGATGAGTTTATGGAGTGGGGGGGTATAGCATTGTTAGTAATAAATAACTTTACAAGTTAAATTTGGTGGAAAAATCTCTTAAGAGAAACTTTCTTTTTCCTTAAGGAAAAATATATTTTCCCTTAAGGAAAAAAATAAAAACCCTTAAGGGAAAATTCTCCATCTCTTTTTTCCCCATTTTTCGGGCGTTTCCGCCTGATTCTCTCTTCTTTGAATATTATTTACATGAATATGGAGAGCATTGTTCGCATCCGTATGCAGTTTGTGCGTCACCGTGCAGTGGTGGTCAAGATATCCCGCTCTCCCGATTTTCTGGAAGTAGCCTGATATCTGTATGAGGAGCAGAAGTGCTGAATTCAAGAAAAAATCCCACGATTTTCTTGCTCAATAAGAATAAAAACCTTATCTTTGCAGCAGACTTAGAAGAAAACCGAATATCTCGGAACAAACAAGTGATAAATGATAAGGAGACAATTTTATGAAACAGATTGAGGAAAGATACATCAGCCTGCTGACCGATTTCGGCTTCAAGCGAATTTTTGGAACGGCAATGAACAAGGATTTGCTCATTTGCTTCCTCAACAGCCTGTTTAATGGCAGACAGGTTGTGAAGGACGTGAAGTATCTGAATCCGGAGCATGTGGGAGATGTATATACCGGATTTCTTCTTGGGTTAACCCCGTTATTTCCATGATGGTATTTTCATCCATACCCTTTGCCATCATTTTTTTGGCAATTTCCAGACTTTTATGATGGCTACCCCTTGCTTCACCTTTGGCAACACCTTCATCAATACCATTCATGTAATAACTCATCAGGACGCCGTAGTAATCATCGGCAGCCTTAATACTTTATCGTATTTTTCCCGCTCCTCACTACTCAAGAAACGAACATCTAGCAATTTTGCAAGATGATCGAGCATCTTCTCCACCCAGTGGTCTATAATATGTCCTTGTATATCCATAATTATCTTGTATTTTAGTATTCTTTAAACTTTCGCTCGTAATTCGCTCGTACTTTTTATATCTTCGCCAAAAATAATTACGTTATTATTCTACTAATAATCAACGCATTATAATTCTATCGCTCGTAAGTTCGCTCGTAATTCGCTCGTAATTCGCTCGTAATTTGCTCTTATTTTACGAGCGACCAATTTGATACATTACCTTTGGTTTCATTTTGCATGATTCCATCCTTACGAAGCTTACGTAGGATATTTTCTATTTTTGTCTTTTTCTGGGTATCATCCAACTGGTCAGAAATGACATTCCACAGCAGTTTGTCTATTTCTCCTCTTGTCAATACACCATGGTCTTTCAATGAATCTACGAGTAATCTCTCACACGACTTCGAGTCAAGCCCCTTATGCATGGAATACTCCACCTTCTTGTCTGTACGCTGCGCAATGTGTTTTGACACAAACAAATGAGGCTTTCTGCCTTCTATAAGATGCTTCTTTCTTAATTCCTTGATTGCTTCGTCACCGATTGGCTTATCTCGCTGTACTTGGTCAAGAAGCACAGCTTCCGTAAGGTTTATATTCTGATTGGCAAACAGCAACAGGCTATAGTTTTCATCAATTACCGTGCCATACATGTGCATTACCACATGCGAATCGTCCGTTCCATTGTAGTCGGGCATAGGCAGGAAACGTTCCTTCTGGCGCACAAACAGGTTGTGTATGCCATAACCTTGCGAATCTATCATCTTCAAGTTTACCATAGCCCTCATAAGGAAAGGGTTGCGATACAACTTTGGCGTCTTTGTGCCAAAGATATATTGCGTGTAGTCACCTTCAAGAAAACCGCCTGCGTTCTCAAACGTCAGCTTGTCCTTGTCTTCAGTAACTATGATGCGCTCATTCTGCAAGTAATTCTGATGGGCTATGCAGTTATGCAGCCCCTCAAGTATGCTGCGCGTATCGTATTTCCAGACCTCGGCTGGTATAAGCGAATCCTGCGGATATATCTTGAAACGGTAGTTGCGTATGCGACTCATCAAGGCCGTTGTCGCCTTGATGTATGGAATGGTGTAGATGTCACCAAACACCTCACCGTCTTGAAAGCATTTCCAAACTATCTGCGAAATATTATGAAGCTTATGCACCTTTTCCGACTTACCCACAAGCAACAATGCCGTACGCGTAATCTGTCCATCCTGTGAAAGATGGGCTTTATCCAAGAATGTAACATCATCTCTATTCCTAATTCTACTTGTCAATCTTCTATCTTATTCTTAGTTCGTATTTACATACTTAGACTAAAAAAGGTGCATTCCGACTTTCTTCGGAACACACCTTATTATATATACTACAAAACGCTCATATTCTCGGCTTTATCGGCGAATAACCAATTTGGAGAACTTGCCGGAATTGGCCTTGATGACCAAGATACCTGCTGGCAAGGAAGCCAAATCGAAATGCGCCTCACCACCTTGGAAGTTGGCAGAAGCAACCTTTGCACCAGAAGCAGTATAGACAGCCACAACTGTAGCCTTGGCATCACGAACATTGACCATGCCGCCATTTACCTCTACAGAAAGATCAGCCGTTTCACCGCCAGCAACATTCTGGATACCTGTACCTGCCGATTCGTCATCACTGATAGCCATCCAGCCCACAGTCTCGCTGATTGGCTTTAACTTACTGATCGTTTTATTTGGATCAGAAGTATCAGCAAAGACTCTTAAATTAGCATAAGACTTTGTTTCATAAAGATCATCCAAACTTACCAATCGCAGCAATGACAAGAGCGGACGATTGAAAGACTGATATTGGAAAATCAGTTTTGGATTATTCATTTTTTTGCCATAGTTTAACTGATAACGAGAAATAGTTGATGTAAATTCCATATCCTGATTGCCTACAGAGATGATCTTGTCAAATGCGGTCGTACTACCCTTCTCGATGGCAAAAAAGGAAACACGTTGTTTAACGATAACCTTTCCAAATTTACTGGCTTCCACCTGGCGAGTCAGCACCACCTTAAAACCATCTTTGGTAATTTCCCAAGCACGAGCTTTCACAGGATACTTCAAGGTAGAATTCGGGGTCACGAATACCACAGGAGCCTCAGCAAATGGTTGCTTAAACTTATATTCTATCGTATCACCACCCACTTTTACTACAGTACCAGCTTCATCCGTAATGAGACCCGTCTCATAATGAAGAGAGCCCAAGGTACCATTACCAGGTTTTGCTACAATAAACGAGGCATGCTCTGTTCCACTGGAAAAATCATTAGGATCCGAGTCGAGCGCATTCCAAGGAAAGAACTTCGATGTGAAATAACTCGTAGTGATAGCATTGACAACCTCCTGAGCACGAGTCTTAAAATTTACACCGGTTGTACCTCCAAAAACGACAACTGGGTTGCTTTCGAATCCATGCTCATAGAAACTATAGACATCTTCATCATTTGCAGCAGACATGGTTCCCCATTGGAAATCAGCAGAACCTTCTGAACCATTCACCGTATTTGCTACCTCAGAAGAAAGGCGGTCTCTTCCCAAGAAATCTATCACATGGATACGATAGAAATAATTACCAGCCTCTTCTACCTTCTCCTGATAAGAATAAGTGCGGGCAGTATCCTCTACTGCTTCAAGATGACTGACACACTCCCACTGTCCATACAATCCTTTTTTACGCTCTACCATGATATCATCTACAAACTCTCCGCTATGGTTCTTGAATGTCATGGTACAAGTCTTCGTACGTGGCACAAAAGATACGGTCAGGTCTGAAGGATTATAGGTACGAGGATTTCGAGGAACATACTCATAGTCGGAGTTGTAAGCCAACTTAGGTGCTAAGGCAGCATACTTCTCGCCTATCGGCGTCAACTTATCTCCAGCTATCGCATAACGGCAGTCCTGTACATTATTATAATATGCATAACGCTCTATATAAGGAGCATCATTCAGATAGTCGAGGATCGGACCCATGTGCTGCAATTGAATTGCATAATTGGCATCAGTTCCTTTGGTATCACTTCCAGGCCATCCTGTCCAGTTGGCACCATAGTTCATCTCTGTAATCCAGATAGGGCGACCGCCACATCGTTTACTGATATTTTCCAGCTGGCTCTTCCAGCCCGGCTGATCTGCATACCAATAAGCATGAACGGCAATAAAGTCACAGCGCCAGCCACGGGCATCTACAGAGTCGATAAATTCATAAAGCCAATTTAAATCACCAGCTACGGCAGGAGAACCCAAACGGCGACCGGTAGCCATCATCTGAGGCCAGTTGGCCAACACTTCCTCCACAGAATTGGGGTGTTCTCTATTATCCGCCTTATTATCCGGTTCGTTGTTACCCAAGATATTGGCACTACCCGAGTTATTACCCACATCTTCAATACCCGGCCATCCCTCATGGTGATGCTGGGTTACATACTCACGATCTACCCAATCATCATGAATACTGGCATCCCAGTTGTAAGCCCATCCCGTTTTGAATTTCTCCTGCACATCATTGGTCCAGAATCCAGCCCATCCACGCTTGATGACATCATTCCACTTGCTGATGCGGATGTAAGAAACTCTGCCGTTGAGTGGTTTGGAAACACTTGCCAAGTTGATTTTCTTATCCGCTTTATCGGCGATAAACACACGGCTATAGCCTGTACCATCTCCCTTGGTACCTAAACAGACCATGTATCCACGTTTCAGGATAAAACTTCTGATATGATTATTAAAAGTTTTATTACTTGATGTCAAGTTATACTTAGTATTGACAACAAAATTATTAGAAGACTCTCCACCAAAATCAGCCTCTGTAAATACAGTCAAAGGTTGATTTCCGGAATAAGGTAAAATCATAGCACCGGCATTATAGATACGCACCTGACAGTTGGAACCATTTTTTGCCGCTTCACCATTGATCTTTACGTTGCTCAGGAATTTTACAGCCTTGCTTGGCAACAAATTATCAAAGATGACGGTCGCATGATCCGTATTGGTGATGTTGATACTACCGGTTGTGGCGAAAGGCGTGGTCGAAGAGATGTGGTAATCCACCTCTCCATCCAAGGTAACCGAGCCCGTTACCTCTTTCACCGTCTGGCTCGTGTTGTCGGCGAACACCGACAGGGATGCCGCCAACAAACAGGTTAAAAACAGTTTTCTTTTCTGCATGGTTTAAGTTTATGCTTATTAAAAATTAGTTATTGTATTTTCTACTTTACTACCACCTTCTTTCCATTGATGATATAGATGCCTTGAGGTAAGTCCTGCAAATCTTCAGCCTGTTCTTTCACTTTCTGACCATCCAAGGTATAGACCCCTTGCTTAGCAGCAGGATTCTCCATCTTGATCTCCTGAATACCAGAAGCCACTGGTTCTTTCTCACCATAATAGTAGAGGCGGAAATTATCAAAGATGGCCCAATAATTTGACAGGACATTATCTCCCTTCAAACCAATGGTAATCGTCGATTTATACTTGGTTGTATATTTCAACGTATTCTCATAAAGCCCCTTTTCGAAATAAGCATGAGCAGACTGCATATCATCAGGCACATACTTCGTTCCCGCAGCAGCTTCTTTACCTATATTCAACTTACGGGTCTGGGCATCCGCCATGATGTTACAGATGTTCTGCTTATTTTTTTCAGTTCCCATATATATATAGGTAGCCACCTTGTCAGTTCCTGCAGCATAGTCGGTATTCACTTGGGCAGTGGTTCCCGGACGCTGGAAAGCCTGAACCTTCATCTCATACACACCCTTAGGCATAGATTTCAATTTCTGACTGATATCCACGGACTTCTGGTAATATTCAGCACAGGAATAATTGAGGGTAGGTTCTGGAGAAACCATCCATCCTTCAAGTGCATCCATTCCTGCATTCTGAATCAAGAAGGAAATATCAAAAGGCTTGTCAGCTTCTGTTGCCTGTACACCACCCAAGAATGTTTTCACTGCTTTCAGAAGGTCTGTCTTTGCTTGCTCCAGTTCGTCTGCCAATCCTGTTTGAGCTAACTCTTTCATTTCTGCTAACACACCTTCGAAAGTAGCATCCGCACCTTCCACGGTTTCCTGATGAGGAACAGCCAACAAGGCTTCTACTTGCTTAATCTGGGCATTCAGTTCATCGGCAACACCATTTCTGTAATTCTGTGACAACTCCTTCGCCTCATCAGCAGTAAGAATCAACCAACGCTGGTCACCTGCCTCCTGAGAGAATTTCAAATTAGCAGAAGTTGTGGCATTCGTTTTCTGAGCAGTCAGACAATAAGCAGAATTATTCTGCACATGAGCTATCCAATAACCCGTGCGCATCTCGCCACCCACCTTTTCCACTTCTACAGAGGAAGGCAGGAAATGGAAACGTTCACGATTTGTCAGTTCTGTCACTTCCTTGGTCTTGATACCATTTGTACCGGTAGAATTGTATGAAAGATACTTGCCTGTTGCCACATTCTTCAGGGAATAGTAGCAGGTAGCAGGGTCGAAAGTAATGTTCCATGCCACACTGTCATTGGTCGTAGCATCCTCATCACTCATCGCCATCCACTGTAAGTTACCGTTCTTATCCACACGCAAGAACTTCGAACCCAGACCATATCCCTCATTTTTGAGATAATACTTCTGCTGGTCGTCCTGTTCGAAGACATAGGCAGGAGTAGCAAACTGACCGGTTGTTGGTGCCAGTCCATCTTCTCCCAAAGCCTCAGCCAAGAGCGAGTTTCCAACATAAAGAATCTGAGTACCATTATCCTCATGTGCTCCATTCACACCGTATGGCCACATGTGGGTACCATCGCCATTCAAGCGGGTCGTCGTACTATTGTCCAAGAAGCGCAAGGCACGGGTAGCACGCACACCCAACCAATAACCGCTGGTAGTATTGGAACGGAGGAAAGAATTCTGCCAGGTAGCATGGGTTCCCACGCCGATGGCATGCAGCATCTCATGGAGCAGAGTACCCGTCTTCTGATAGGAAGCATTCGGGCCTACTCGCATCCAACCGCCATAACTACAGTCGGCAGTAGGCGTTTGAGCACCATAATTAATGGTGATATGAAGTCCATGAATACCCGTATATTCATTCCATAAATCAATAGCATCCTTGGCAGCAGACTGAACACGAGTCAGCGCATCAGAAGGGAAACCATCATTGATGTTATAAGTAACACCACCCTTCGGACGGGTAATGGCTTTCACAGGATCACCATAGACCACATCACCATTGGTTTTCTTGACGTAGGCACGGATGTAATATACTGTAGCAGGCTCCAACTGAGAGATATTGTAGATTTCTCCCTGATTAGACAGATAACTCTTGCTGGTCCCATCCTCTACCGTTGGCATCTGATTGACAGAAGAATAGCAGAAGCCCTTCTCCTTGATATTGCTTGATGTAATGCCACTTACGGTCATACGACCATAGATATGGGTAGCACCGCTCAACCAAGTCTTGTTGGTTTTCACGACTGCATCTGCAGCAAAAGCAGATGTAGCGTAGCCCATACAGGCTACGCTCAACATGAAGATTGCTTTTTGATATATCTTTCTCATCTTTATTATTTAGTCGGTTTTTGAATGATTCTTTGCTTATTACTTGTTCAAATGTTTCTTACCACCCTGGATATAGATACCCTGAGCAGGTTTCTTGCCAAGCTTGACACCATCAAGTCTGTAGATAGGGGAAGAATTTCCGTTCTTCTTATCACCCAGAACTTCTTGGATACCCGTCTCTGCATCCAGATAAGTCAGTTTGAAGTTATCGAAACAGCACCAGTCATCGTTGAACATCCGATTGCTTCTGATGCCTAATTTCAAAGTACCGTCCGTTACCACACATTCCAATGTATTATGATAGAGGTCATGGGTATTGAATGCCGCATTCGCCTCTGTCACATTGTCTGGATAGGTATAAGGAGAAACGGTATAGATATCCGCATCATAAAGAGAGCATACCGTCTTCTCCTCATTGTTGGCATAGAAAAGGGCATTGATGGTCTCTGAACCATTCTTATGAGCAGCCGAAGCATCCTCCTTACCGCCTGCACGGTAGAAACTCTGCACCTCTACACGATAACGGCCATTTGGCAGACCGGAGAGTTGCTGATAGAAATCGAATGTCTTGTCATAATGCTCAGCTACGCCCTGGGCAGCAGCCGTAAAGCCAGTTCCACTCCAGCCTTGGCCTCCCTGAGAGAAGTCTGGATTCTGGAGCAGGAAGGTCATATCAGACAGTTTACCCTCTGCTGCCAACTGGCGGAGATATTCATCATAACCCGTCAAAGCTTTCTGTAAGGCTACATAGGCCTTTTGCATTGCCTCGTATTCTTCATCGAAAGTACCCGATTCGTTCAAAGCCTGTTCTCCCAAGGCGATGGCTTCTGCCAACATATCAATCGGGCGAACAGCCTGCAACTTCTTAGCCTCATCCAGTGCATTGACCACCTTTTCCCATGTTTCGAGATGGGTATATTCCCGCTCGGTCAACTTCAGGAACGAACCATGCTGAGGGTTTACACTGCCCTTGATATTGGCCATTCCGGTAGGATTCTGACAATGCTCATCCAGATCCAGCATACGATAACCACCACCACTATAGTTTACATAAGCCAACTTCCAGGTACGGCTGTTGATCGGTCTGAACAAACTTGGCGCTTCGATAGACTTATTAGGCTCATAGACATCAAAGTTCGGATCCAACTGCCACTGGCAGGTACCCGTAGTCTGGTCTGTAGGCACCAGGAATTTTGCTCTTGCCTGTTTGAGATGATGCTCCCCACTCTCCGTCTTGTAGATCATGACATATTCACCATCCACCTTATTATATACGATATCGGCATCAATGATGTCATAGTTCGGATCGAAGTAAAGCTTAGGTGCTGAAATCTCAGTCAAATCCTCATTGACCAAAGAGTAATAGATACGATGGCGATCAGGGAAACCAACAGAATAATAAACCACATACTTTTGGGTCACAGGATCATAGATTACCTGCGGTGCCCAGGCTGCAGTCATATCCTTAACATCAGTCAGACCAAGTGCCTTCATATTTTCCTCACTCTCGAGATCGATGCTAATGCTCTTGTCCCAATGAACGAGGTCGTTGCTGAGCATCAGAACCATGATATGGTTACTGTTCCACCCCAATCGGGAAGTCATATCAGTACCAGCCAACATGTACTTGCCACTCTCCGTACGCATCACATACGCATCACGCATACCGCCCGTCTGCGTAAACTTCTTAGTATCGAAGACCTCACCACCATTGAAGAGATCCCGGTAACTGTTTCCATAGCGGCTCAGGGCAAAGCAGGTAATTTCCTGGGAATTATGCATGTGGGCATAGAGATAACCATACTTATCTGCATCCTCTGCCAAGATATCGTCCTTCACCTCATCAGCCACCTCACTCACATTCAACTTGAATACGTTGAGGGAGAAGGCTGGAATTTCCAAGGTCTTGACATCAGACAGACTGACTTCTTCTGTAGGAACCACATTGAAAGGTTCGTCCATTGTATTCTCATCTGTACCATTGGCAGAGGTCAGTCGCACCACAGTACCCCCATCAGCCTTCATATTCTTGAGATTCAGATGGAGCGTAGTTGCCGCCTGGTTAGGATTTACCACCTTCAGATAGAGGATACCATTCTCCTCATCCAACTGTGCAGACTGATAAATCTGCTGTTCAGCAGGTACTGTAAACTGATGGACAATCGTACCATCCAACTTGCAGGTAACAGCATTTCCATCCACCTCTATTTCGATATCATACCAGCGGTCGTTCTCGATATGACCGGAAGCAGTGGCAAGTGTAGATTTCGAACCATTCACACACATTTCTACTCCATGAGTCGTATTGTTCCATCCCCCGAGATTCCACCAGCAGTAGTTATTGGCATCCTGATAATTGAAAATAACGAGGAAGCCTTCCCCACCCCCGTTTTTCTTTGCACGGAGCTTGTAGGTATATTTCTGAGCAGAAATCTTTTGCGTATTAACATAAGTACAGTTGGTAGAAGAAGCGGTCTGCTTCAACTCTCCATCACGGATACTCCATGAACCGGTTCCTGCATTCCAGGTATTCTGTGAAGAAGAGAAATCATCCTTCCATATTGTACTGCCGTCATTTCCCATGACCTCCACATCATCATAAGATACCTGAGTATTCCAGGAGCCTACACCCACCTGACAGTCTGGAACTGAAGAAGAAGAATTACCCGTTTCCGTCCATAGCAGATTCTGCTTGCCCAAGTTGTTACCTAAAAGTTTCTGCACATAATAAGAAGGTGTACAGAAATTCTTTGCAGCATTAAAGTGGATCATATCGTATGCCCACAGCGGGTCTTCCTCGTGGGTAAAGATCGGTGCAAAGCTTGCCAACTTGCAGACATCGGAGTTTTTCTCCATACCCAACATGTAGATGGCCTCTCCCAAGGCACTGTTCAAGTTGCCATACTTGCCATAAGAACCGGAATTGGCAGCATATTCACCATTATATACACCAATGCTACGGTTGTAACGGTCGTACTTATGATAGTTGTCTCTCATCCACTGGTAGGAGCGATAGTAATGCTCATCCACGAGATCAACCGGAGAATCCAAGACCCATGCAGGATTGTCAGTACCCCATGCCTCCACATTTCCGATGATAACTATCTCCGGATATTTGGCATGGATGGCTTCATAGAATTTAGCATAGCGGCGACTGTATTCCTCACGAGCCTCAGGCTGGCCATTCTCATTGCCCACCTCAATAAACTTAAGTCCGTAAGGTTTCTCATGACCATTGGCGATGCGACGGCGTCCCCATTCGGTAGTCTCATCCCCATTGGCATATTCGATGGCATCCAAGGTGTTCTGCACCAAGGTATCTACCTGTTCAAAAGGAACGGTAAAGCCATGTCCCAGACCTACATTGACGACAAACATTGGAGCAGCATTCAAATCTTCACACATCTGCAGGTATTCATCATAACCCAAACCATCAGAAGAGCGGTAACGCCAGTTATGGTTCCAATGTCCCGGACGTTCCTCTATCGGACCGAGCGTATTCTTCCACTGGAAGGAATTTTCCAGTGCACCCTGTCCTTCCACGTAACAACCGCCAGGGAAACGGAGGAAGGTAGGTTTGGTATCATCAAGAAGTTGGGCAAGGTCAGGGCGCAAACCATTCTTGCGACCTTTCCAGGTATAAGGCATGAGTGAGACTACATCGATCAGCATGCTGCCGTCACAAGAGGTAAGCAATGCAAAACGACCTTTCTCACAAGAAGCATTTGCCTTGATTCGGGCAGTCAACAGAGTCCAGGAATTAGACTTCAAAGAGCCTTCCAACTGCACTTCCTCAGAAGCAGCAGTTCCATCATTCTGCTGGAGTTGTCCGTATATTTTTCCATTAAATTTAGCTGAAGCTTTTACCCACACACGGAGCGTATAGGTAGAATCTGTCTCAAAGTGCATTCCCCAGAAGCCCGTATTACAGACTCCTGCTTTTTGGGTTGCGCTTGCGCCGGAAACCGAAAGTTGCAGACAGGTTTGCTGTGCCTTGTTCATCACCTGCGATGTATTCAGGGAGAGTTTCACGTTCTGTCCGTTTTGCTGGATAGCCGACCAGCATTCAGGGGTTGTATTATTATCCTCGAAAGATCGGTTTCTGATAAGTTCCGCATATAAGCCACCATCTCCCGCATGATTGATTTCCTCGAAGAACAGTCCGTATTGGTGTTCGCTGATAGCAGCCGCACGTTTTTGGGCATCGATGGTCATCGTTACCTGCGCTGTAGCTGCCAAAGACATACAGAGAGAAGAACAAAAGAGTATAGGTTTACTTAAGTTCATGAATTATTCAGAGATAGAGTTGATGTAAAAAAAATAAGTTGAATAAAGAAAAGGAAAAAGGCAGACAGAAAACAGAAGGTTTTCACTCTCTGCGTTCCGTCTGCCTTTCAAGTTATGTTAGTTCAAAAACCAGTCGCAATTACTTAACGACTACCTTCTTCACCTTCTTAGAACCATCCTTCATCACGGTCTCAATGATATTGATACCCTTCTGAAGCTTGCCAATCTGCATACCGCTTGCATTGTAGATCTTAGTTGCCACTGCATTTGCATCTGTAACGATCTCGCTGATACCAGTAGGATCAACGCCCAGATAATACAACTTGAAGTTCTTAACGATTGTCCAGTCACCACTAGTCGTTTTATTCTTGACATTCTTGATCAAACCGATACGGAAATCGCTATTGCCATCATAGTTGAAATTCAATGGCTCAGAATCGTATGCACTGCCAGCATCAGATCTGAAGAATGCCTGAGCAGTAATCATGTTGTCAGGAATGTACATTCCATCATCCATCTTTTTCAGGCCTCCATTATCACTCAAACCTACGCTATTCCAATCGTCTTCAGCAATCTTATGTGCAGTAATGGTCTTGATAGCCTGCTTGTTTTCAGGGAGTTCAGTAGCTACAGTCTTACCCTCTTCTGTTGGAATTTCCTTATCAGAGAAGTAGAGGTATGCATTCTCGTTTACATCATACTTCAACTGATCGCTATCGTCAACCTTAGCCGAAGGATTATTACCATTGCGGTAGAAAGCCTGAGTTGTCAAGCGATACATACCAGCAGGAAGACCTACCAATGTCTGCTGCAAGTTGAATGTACAGTCGTAGAACTCACCAGCCTCAACACTATTATTAGCCTGGAATCCCATTGTTCCATCTTTCACATCCCAACCTGTACTACTCATGGTTGCGAAATCACTGTTGGCGATAACCTTGGTGATATCTGCAGGTTTTGCTTCTGAAGCATCAGCAATGATATCATTGATGACGTACTTAGTTACACCACCGTTCAAAGCCTTGATAGCAGCAGGAATTTCTGCATCAGCAGCTGTACCATTGTCATAAATACCCTGAGCTGTAGCCATGGCAGCATTGTACAAGCCCTTCGCAGTCTCAGAGGTTGTAGAAGAAGCCTCATTCTCCTCGTAACGAGTCTGAGCGTTATCAATAGCTTCCTTCAGAGTGTTATAAGCATCAATAGAGGTATTAGCAGCCTCAATGGCAGCACTCAATGTATGAATACCAGGAACAGTTGCTTCTGTTTCGAGAGCAGTCTTAGCTGCCTCCAACTGAGCGCGTACATCAGCATTCATATTAGAAGCAAGCAAACCATCAGCCTTAGCAATCAATGGTGTAGTTACCGCACCTAAAGCATCACCCTTGCTACCAATATACTTCAATCTGAAGTTATCCCAGATAGCCCAGTCATGCGTGTTAGAAGGACGCGTCTTCGCACGTACACCGATACGAAGCGTACCACCCTCTACCAACATCGGAACTGTTACGGTATAAGCCTTAGGATTTTCTGCAATGGCAGCAGCCATACCCTGCATAGAGTTAGGGATATAAACATATTCTCCATTCAGATTATATTTATAGTCAGCAGGGTTACCACCAGAAGGTTCCTTCATACCGTATGTATAAGGAGAGGTAAATGGAGTTTCCAAGTCATTTGCATAGATGAACGCAGTGATATTCTCTGTTCCATTGTCATGAGCAGCAGAAGCTACTTCATTCGTTCCTACACGCTGGAAAGCAAGTACTGACAATTCATAAACACCATCAGGAATATTTGTAATATCCTGATACAAATCAAATGTTTTTTCGTAAGCCTCACAGTTCTTATAGTCCTTACTAACTGTCACATTACCTGTCCAGCCCTCACTTGTACCTGTATCGAATGATGGGTTCACGATCTTTCTTGTGATATCATCACCTGGCTTGATACTTGCATTCTGAGCAGCCTCTAACTTGACCTTCAAGTCTGCCATATACTGTGTCAACTGCTCATTATTAAGAGAGAAAGAGGACAGCAAGTCTGATACACTCTCATTAACTTCATATCCACAATCATTATATAAATCCTCTAATTCATCAACTTCAGTTCCTGCAGGTCCTTCTGATAAGAAATCTCCAATAGTTGCATCCAACTCTGTCAATTCTGCATACAATGCAGAACTCTTGTCAATCTTTGCAGCGATATCAGCAAGTTGCTGCTTCATTGCATTGATTTCAGCTTCATCAGTATCTGTTGTCATCTCACCTACAGCAGCAATAAGTTCGCTTGCCTTATCGGTATAAATAGGGCATACTTCCATACCACCCATCTGAGCTTCGAGTTCTGCAGCAGCTTTCTGCACATCTGCCAAGTTCATTGCCTTGAAGCTTGGACCACAATACTCAATCTGGAAATTATCTACGAATACCCAGTTAGCAGTACACTGATCGAGCTTGAAGCCGATAGTCAAATCCTCACCTTCCTTGATATCCAGGAGGAACTCATACTTCTGAGGAACACCAGCCAAAGTAGCTACTGTCTGAGAGTTAGGAGTACTCTTGGTATCTGCGAATACAGAAACACCCTCTACCTTATAGTCATTACCCTTAGACTGCTGGGTTGCCATCGCATAGCAGGTCACCTTATAACCACCCGCAGGCAGGTTGTGCAAAGTCTGAGAGAGAACACCGTCACTGAGACGACCAGCACCATCTACTTTGGTATTTGTTACAGGGTCTGAATTTCCATCCACCCAGCGCTCAATAAATTTCTCTGTCTGATAGCCATCAGGTGCAGTATATGCATGAGAATTTGTCTGCCAATTGGTACCATGACCGCCAGATTCGACATTACCGTCTTTATCATATATACAATCATGAGTCCAACCTGTCAAAGCATCGCAATTGGCATCTGGAGCATATTCTGTAATATTTACAGGAGATTCTGCCGTAGCATCAGCCATTGCCTTATTTCTTCTAATATCACTAATCATGCGAGAAGCTTCCTTCAGCTGCCAATATTTAGCGTCAGGATTATTGTAGATAGCTTCTACTGCAGACATATCTAATCCTTCATCAACAGCAGCGTTAATCGCATCCTTCAACTTCTCTAAGCGATAGAAATAAGTATAAGGATAAGCAGCCCAATCAAGACCATAACTATCATCAGCTGTCAAAGCAGGGCGGAACTGACCATCTACTGCAGACTCACCTTTACCATCGAGTCCATCATCATTAGGATTATAGCCGGCATAAGTCTCTGGCTGCTCGTTAGCCTGGAATTTGAATGTCGTACCATTAGGTGTAACTTTCCAATAGGTTTTCTCTATACCTTGATTCTTGTAATCAACATAAGAGTTACCACCTTTTTCATCAAATGAGTTAAGGAATATCTTGTTAGAAAAGTCACCAAACTTACCAGATTTATCATTACAGAAAGAATAGGTGCCATTTGGCTGACCGTCATCGCCCTTATTAGGTACGATCACAAATCCAAGACCAGAATCTCCCAAACTTGTCTGGGTGCCATAAGCATTACCGTTGGTAAGCCACTTGTCTGCCAAGATATTCTTGATAGCTACGGTATCAGTACCATCCAGTTTCAACTGAACTGGACTTGGAAGAACAGGATCATTCACCTGAGCTTGTGCATAATTGGTGCTTAATGAAGCAACCAAAACTGCTGAATAAAGTAAACGTTTGTCCATGCGTTATTTTTTGGTTTAATAGGTTGATGAAGTTATTAGCTTCATTTAATTAAAGTTTTATCTGGTTGCAAAATTAGTAATTTAACCGTAACATACAAGTTTTTAAGCAAGAAAAGTTCTTTATTTTTAGATTATTTAACCAAAATGGGTGTATAAAACACAAAAAAGCAATAGCATACATTATATAATAGTGTAAATTCAACATTTATCGCTCCAAAAAATTATCAAGAAAATCCGAGATAGGAGCAAAACACTTAGTTAATCTAAGTTAAGAAAGAGATATTTTTCAATAAAAATAGCATTATTTATTAAAGTATTGCTATCTTTGCACCCAAAATAACTAACGAAAGTATCCTAACAACAAAATTTGATTGAATCGGAATGGAACCCAACCTACTTCCAAAGACTCAGAAAAGTGGTATTATCACCTGCATAAGCACGATTTGCGGGCTTTGTTTGCAGGCAAAATTTCATTTAACAAAGCAAATAACTGTTAAAGGAGAAATCTAATTATCAGATACATCAAAACTTCTAAACAACAAAATAACAAAAACATGAGCAACCGCTTTATCAATCAATCGCGTCATGCGATGCTCGGTATATGCGCTACATTAGCCATCTCAGGCTTCTATGCATGTACTGACTCTTACGACCTCGACGACAAGGGCAACATCCCGACGAATTTGGGTAAGAGTATCTATGAAGAGCTGGAAAATCCAAGTGAAGCCAGTAGTCTTCATGGTACATTCAAAACCTATCTTCGCCTGATTGATGACCTTGGATACAAGGAGGTCATGTCAAAAACAGGTTCAAAGACTGTGTTTGCAGCTAACGACTCTGCATTCAACGAGTTCTTCAAGAACAACAAATGGAACGCCAAATCGTATGAAGACTTGACAGAGTCCATGAAAAAACAACTTTTCTACACTTCTATCCTTGACAATGCCATCCTGACAGAAATGCTTTCCAATGTGGAAAGTTCCAACAGTTCTGTTACCCGAGGCATTGCCATGAAACACCAGACCTCTGCCAACGCTACCGACACCATCCATCATGTATGGGCTTCTGAGTTGCCTGCCAACAACTCTTATTGGACCCCATATATAAAAGGTGGAATCGACGTAGTAATGGACAACACCCGTCCTATGATGGTTCACTTTACCCAGGAGCAGATGCTCAACAATGGTATCAACAGCGAAGACTTTGCTGCCATCACAGGAAGACCATACGAGTCGGGTGGTACCTTTATCTTCAAGAACAAGATTGTTGCTAAGGACGTAACCTGTCAGAACGGTTATGTAAACCAGACTGACGGTGTCATCGTACCTCCAGGCAACATGGCGCAGGTGATCAGAGAGAGTAAGGACAGCAAGTGGTTCAGCCGCATGCTCGACCGTTTCTGTGCTCCATACTATGATGCCCAGACCACATTAAACTATAATGACAATGCCATTCTCAATGGCAAGCCAATGATTGACTCCATTTTCCAGTGGCGCTATTTCAGCGAGCGCTCTCAGGGAGCAGTTGCTCTTCAGAGAGATCCAAAACAGGTGGCATTGGCACAGGATATGCTTCTCAACTTCGACCCGGGATGGAACCAGTATTACAGCACATACGGCACGATGCTCGCCGATATGGGTGCGATGTTCGTTCCTGACGATGCAGCAGTAGAAGACTATTTCCTCAATCCATCCAATGGTGGTTACAACATTCTTGGACTTTATGCCAAGAAGCCTCTCACCAAGGAGAATTTCGGCGAGAACTTAGACAGTATTCCTGCCAACATCATCCGCTCATTCGTCAATAATATGATGAATGCATCCTTCGTACAGTCAGTACCAAGCAAGTTCGGTACTATCATGGACGAGGCGAGTGACCCAATCGGACTCACATTGAAAGATGTCATCAAGAAAGAGAATGCCTACGATGTACGTATCGCCAACAATGGTGCCATCTACATGCTCAACCGAGTGATTCCACCTATTTCATATAATATCGTATCTACACCTGCATTGCTCCGTAAGGCAAGAGACTTAGGTGTGATCAACTGGGCTATCCAGGACAAGGACATGCTGAATGTAAACTACTATGCCTACCTGCGTGCCAGCTCAGCCAACTATGCGATGTTCCTGCCAAACAATACTGCTTTCGACATGTATTATGTAGATCCAGTATCATTAGGTAAGAACTACAAGGATGGTCCTCGCGTACTCCACTTCTATTATAAAGATGTGCATAAGGACAAGAATATCTCCGTATCTGCGTTCAAATACAACCCAGCTACAGGTTCTATCAGTTCTGACTCTACAATCGTTCAGTTGGGCGCTGTTACCGACCGCCTGATTGACATTCTGAACTATCATACCGTATCACTTTCACAGTCCGTTTCCAAGGACAACATAGGTGTAACCAATAAATACTACAAGACCAAGCATGGCGGTGAGATTGCCATCAACGGAGGTCACATCGGCGGAAACGTAGTAAGCGGTGGACAGATCAATGGTATTGCAGGCAGCAACTACAGCTATCCAGTTTCAGAAATCAAGGAAGCTACCAGCTACAGCAATGGTAAGGCATTTGTCATCGACCACCTCATCCAGGCGCCACAGACCAGTGTATATGGCTGTCTCAACGACAACAGCCAGTTCTCTAAATTCCTGGATCTGTGTACACCTGCCAATCTGAGCAATCTGCTGACCAGCATCGGTATGGATAAAGACGAACAGAAGCAGTTTACCGTATTCAGCGATGTCTTTGCCAGCAATACAACAGAAAACAAGAAGTACGACTGTCTCGACCAGAACGTCAACTTCTACAACACATACAACTACACGCTGTATGCACCAGACAACAAAGCCATGGACTTGGCATTCCATAACGGTCTCCCAACCTGGGAGCAGGTACAGGAAGTGATGGACAATGCTTCAGCAAATGACGAGAATGCCAAGGCAAAGGCACTGAAGATGGCTGAAGCTATCCGAAACTTCATCCGCTATCACTTCCAGGACTTCGCACTCTATGCCGACAACACCATCGACTACGGAGATGCACAGGAAGTAGAAAACGGCAACAGATCATACATGACCTCCTGCACCATCGGTTCTGCCTACAAACGACTCAAAGTCAAAGGTGGCAGCGGCAAGTTGTATGTAACTGACGAAGGCGGTGACGACGACCCAGTCATCATCAATGCAAATGGCGACAAGTTGGTCAACTTCATGGCTCGTGACTACATCTTCAAGAGTGGTGCTATAGAAACATCCTCATTCACAGCCATCCATGAGATTTCAAAGCCTCTCTACTTCAGCAGGAGCAAACGTTACGACGACGGTTTCGCCAGCAATACCCCTGAAGCCAACCAGGCACGTCTGAAGAATCTCAAGAACCTATACTATGCACAGAAGCATGGAATCAAGTTCTACAAATAATTTCACAACCAAGCTTATAACACAATGAACAATATAAGAACATACATAACCGTAGGTGCCTTATGCAGCGCTATGACAATCTCTGCTCAAGACCACCGTATCTCAGGTACCGTATCTGATGAGTTCGGTCCTGTCATCGGCTGTAATGTGATAGAGAAAGATGCCAACAACCGTAACGTGAACGCTACGATTACCGATGTGAATGGTAACTTCCAGTTAGCTATCAAGAACCCGAAGAACAAGTTAGTTGTCAGCTACGTAGGATACAAGACCTTTTCACAGGTCATCGGTTCGCAGACCAATTTCCAGGTACAGCTCAAGGACGCCAACGAGTTGGGAACAGTCACCGTAACTGCCAAGCAGCGTTTCCGCGGTGATGGTTTGAGCATCCCAAAGGACGAGGTATCTGTTGCTACCCAGACCATGAACATGGAAATCGTGGATGGTCTTGCCTTCACCAGTGCCGATGAGGCATTGCAGGGACAGATTGCCGGTCTCGACATCGTAGCCAACTCCGGTAACCTCGGTGCCGGTACTACCATGCGTATGCGTGGTGTAACCACCATCAACGGTTCTTCAGAACCTCTGATCGTTGTCAACGGCAACATCATGGACGTGCCAGATGCCAAGGATACAGACTGGTCAACCGCTACAGAGGAGACCTACAGTTCCTTGCTTTCCATCAACGTGAACGATATCGAGAGCATCGACATCATGAAGGATGCCGCTGCTACCGCTATCTGGGGTGCCCGTGGTGCCAATGGTGTCATCAGTATCAAGACCAAGCGCGGTAAACGCGGTAAGATCCGTATCGACTACAACTTCTCACTCCAGGGCAACTGGCAGCCTAAGGGTTACAACCTCCTCTCGGGTGACGAATATACCATGTTGATGAAGGAGGAACTCTACAACCCTACACAGAATCCTTCTGCTACCACCAACATCAATGAGTTGAACTACAACAAGAGTTGGGCTGAGTACAACAACTGGAACGACAATACAGACTGGGTGAAGGCAGTAACCCAGACCGGCTGGAACCAGAGCCACGGTCTTACCATCTCGGGTGGTGGTGAAAAGGCTGTATTCCGTATCTCTGCCAACTATGACCACCAGACCGGTACCATCATCAAGCAGGTATTGAACCGTTTCTCTACCCGTTTGAACCTGGAATACTACGTGAGTGACAAACTGAAGTTCACCACCGAGTTCCCATTGACATATACCAAGAACCAGAAGAGCTATGCCAACATTTTGGGTAAGGCGCTCTCTATGGCTCCTAACATGAGTATCTACCGTGAGGATGGTAACGGCTTCGATACCAACGAGTACTACATCATGCTGCCTTCAGCAGAAAAGGACGAATATGGTTCATCCATCAGCGGAACCTCTTCTCTCCAGTTGAAGTCGGTACGCGATATCGGTAACCCTGTGGCTATCGCCAACTTGGCATGGAACAACGAGAGTACCTACCGTATCACTCCAGACTTCCGTATCAACTACTATTTCTTAGGCAATGACGACCACAAGACCCGTCTCGACTACGAGGGTCAGGTTTATCTGGATATCTTCTCCAAGAGCAACCCTACCTATTGCCCAGGTTCGTTGAGCACAAACGGCTGGAAAGACAATAGCTACAACCTCTATACAATGGATGACTACAACTCATTCCAGTTCCAGACCCGCCACCAGCTGATTTTCACTCCTAAGTTCAAGAATGAAGATATTGCCTGGATGATGTTGGGTCGTTGGGAGTTGACTTCTGGTACCAGCTATGGTCAGAACGTAAGTGAGCGCAAATTGCCATTGGGAGCGCAGTCTCCTACCCTTCCTGCCGAAATCTCCAACATGTCCACCAGCAATGGTGAGTGGCGCAGCATGGCAGGCGTATTCTCTACACACTTGTCTTACAAGGGTCGTTACAATGCCGACTTTACTGTACGTGCCGACGGTACTACCCGTTTCGGTGACAACAACAAGTGGGGTTACTTCCCTGGTATGTCTGTCCGCTGGAACATCAGCGACGAGCCTTGGATGAAATGGTCTCGCAAGGTGCTCTCTATGTTGGCATTCCGTCCATCATGGGGTGTGAACGGTAGAACTCCAAGCAGCGAGTATCTGCAGTATGCGAAATATGCAGCCGGCAGCCAGTATGGTAACGGCAATACCCTGCTTCCTTCTACCCGCGTAGATGGTTTGCAGCTCAGTGACCTGAAATGGGAGAAGACCACCTCATGGAACATGGGTGCCAACTTAGGACTCTTCGATGACATGATTGAGGCAGACTTCAACTACTATTATAAGAAGACGAAAGACTTGCTGAACCCAGGTGTTGCCATTTCTTCTCAGACCGGTTATACCACTCTGGCATGGAAGAACATCGGTTCTATGGAGAACAAGGGTTGGGAATTCAACATTACTGCCAAGAAGTTCATCAAGGCAGGTAAGTTCTCTATGGATGCCAGCTTCAACATAGCCCAGAACTTCAACAAGATCACAGAGATGGACCAGACCGTGCTCGATGGTATCAACGAGGACTGGTCTGCAGATAGCCGCGGTAAGTACTTCAAGCGCATCCAGGTGGGTAATGCCTTAGGTTCTATCTTCGGCTTGCGCCACAAGGGCGTATATCAGTACTCCTATGACTATCTGGAGAACTTACGTCGCCAGGGTTATGTCATGGAGGGCAACGAGAAGATCATGATCAGAGACAACAACGACCTCGTGGATTACCTCAACAACCGCTTCCTGCCAGCTGGCAAGACAGCTCCTATCGCCCTGAACAGAGATGGCAAGGTGATCACAGGTGCCGACGGCAAGCCTTTGCGCATGACCTACAACTCCAAGGATGGCGGTGAGACCTACAAGTTTGACGGTGGTGATGTGATTTACGAAGATGTCAACCACGACGGTACCATCAATTCATTGGATATGGTTTATTTAGGCAACTCAAATCCTAAGTTCTCAGGAGGTTTCGGTTTCACCTTCCGCTATGGCAACTGGTCATTGCGTACCAACTTCGTTTACCGTACCGGTTTCAAGGTAGTCAACTTTGCACGAATGGGAGTAGAAAAGATGTATGACACCACCAACCAGAGTACAGCCGTAAACTGGCGCTGGCGCAAGAACGGTGACGTAACAGAAATTCCACGCGCACTCTACAACTACGGTTACAACTGGCTCGGTAGCGACCGCTACGTGGAGGATGCCTCATTCTTGCGTTTCAGCTACGTCAGTCTGAGCTATGATGTTCCAAAGAAGTTCCTCAAGAGCTTAGGTCTGAATACCTTGCGATTCGACCTGAGCGGTCAGAACATCTTCGTTTGGAGCAAATATAGCGGTACAGACCCAGAGCATGCAAACAACGGTTGGAACTTTGCTTCAGACAGTTCACAGACACCACGAAGCAAATCGTTCACCCTCCGCATGAGAATCGGAATTTAATCCAACACAAAAACAGAGACTAACAATGAAAAATAGAATAAACAATATCGTCAAGAGTTTAGCCGTCGCAGCCTTAGGTATGCTGTCGCTTAGCTCATGCAATGACTTCCTGACCATCTATCCTACCGATAAGACCATCGGCGAGAACTTCTGGCAGAACAAAGAAGATGTCACACAGGTGGTAACTGGCGCTTACACCGCCATGATTAATGGAGGAATCATAGAAAGAATGATTATGTGGGGTGACTACCGCTCAGACGAGTTGAAGAAACATCCTTCACTGAAAAACACTACATTGGATGATATTTCCAAAGGAGATTTATACCCAAGTAGCGGTTACAACTCATGGGCATGTTTCTATAATGTCATCAATACCTGTAACATCGTATTGGCTCATGCCCCAGCGGTGATGGAGAAAGACCCTGAGTTCACCGAGGGTGACTACCAGACAGCCCGTGCCCAGATGTTAGGTTTGCGTGCCCTCTGCCACTTCTATCTGGTTCGTGCCTTCCGCGATATTCCTTACGTGACAAAGGCATACGAAAATACAGACGACATGAAGTTGGACGGCCAGCTGGCACCAGATTCTACCCTCCAGCTCTGTATCGAAGACCTGGAAGAAGCAGAGAAGGGTTGCTACAATTACGGTATCTTCGGAGAGGACGACTGGCGAACAACCGGTTTCCTCAGCAAGGATGCCATCAATGCCATTCTCGCAGACGTATATCTCTGGAGAGCTTCTCTCTGGAGCGGTACAGATGCTGCCAAAAGCAAGGAGTATTATCAGGCATGTATTGACCATGCAGACAAGGTCATCAACTCCCACTTAAACTATTTCGAGGCTAACATCAAGGGCACCAGCCAGGAGTCAGTTTACCGCAACAGCAGACAGCAGTACTACTTATATAAAGGTCTGTGGGCTGACTACTATAACTTCGTAAAAGGTAACTCCTCTGAAAGCGTCCTCGAACTTCAGTTTGACGGAGAGAAGAACTCAAACACCCTACTGTGCAAGAGTTACTTAAAGTGGGAGAAGCAAGAGTCTGGCTACGGTATGATGGTAGGTACATCTACAGTGGGTGGTGCCATCGGCGACAATCCATCTCCAGCAACCAAGAGTGCTTCTACGGCAACATACTTCCAGTCTGAAAACGACTACCGCTTCTACAACAGCAGCTATGGTGTGAATGATGACAACTACTCTTCTTATGAGGTGAAGAAGATGATGAACAAAGAAAATGCCATTTACGACATTCCAACCCGAAAGAAAGGTAGTATCTATATCCAACCACTCCGTGACTTCGACAAGTTCGACCAGAACTGGATCATCTACCGCATCACAGACGTCATGCTGATGAAGGCAGAGGCTCAGATTCAGCTGGCAGGTACAGAAACCAACAAACTGAAGAATCCATTTGCCCTGATCCAGGCTGTGAACCAGCGTTCTATCAGTACGACGGCACTCAAGGACACCTTGGTTTATCAAGACAACTACAACAAGGCAGACAAGATGGAATTGCTTTGCCTCCAGGAAAGAGGACGCGAGCTCTGCTATGAAGGTAAGCGCTGGTTTGACCTGGTGCGCTACTGTTACCGCCACATGACGGGTGTAGATCCTACCAAGACACTCTACGAGATAGACCCTAACGGCAGTAATCTGCCAAGTATTGCCAACAAGAGCAACACATTCAAGGACATCCTCGCTACCAAGTATAGCACAAACTTATACAAGTTTAAAAACGAGGGACATCTCTACTGGCCAATCCTGAACAGTGAGACCAAGACCAACAAGCTGATTCACCAGAATCCTGTTTGGGTAGAGACACAAAGTTCTGAGAGAACAGAAGAATAACATTCAAGAAATTCATAATTAAGTATAGCTTTATGACAAAGTTCATTCATAAGATAGGTGGCATGGTAGCAGGTGTAGCATTCGGTGCACTCGCCTTCACTTCATGCTCCGAGCAAATAGATGAAAGCAACCTCTATACTTTCACCGGTGAAACCATCACCGACTACTTGCGAAGCGATTCCACTCTGTCGGATTTCGCAAAGATAACAGAGTATGCTGGTTTGTCAGACCGCTTGTCTGCATACGGGACCTATACCTGCTTCGCTCCAACCAACGAGGCGGTAAAAGAATATATCCAAGAATTGTGGGATGATAAAAAGTCTGCAAATCACAATGGACTCTATACGGGTGATGATGTAAGTGAGGAAAACACGATAGATCGCCTTTGGAAATCCGAGAAACGTGACTCACTCTGCAAAGATATCGTAGAGGCACACCTTACGGGTCTGAAGAAGACAAGCAATGATCTGCTGGCAGGTTCAGACATCACCATGATGGGCGGTAACACTCACTCACCAAAGCGTGTAGGTGACGACATCACCATCGATGGAACCACCAAGATCATCAACAAAGACCACGAGGTGGAAAACGGTGTGGTTCATACCATCGACAAACTCTTCTACCGCTCTACCAATTATATTATAGACGAAATGGAGAACATGGGTAACTATAGTATCTGGTGCGATGCCTTGAAGCAGACGGGTCTGGATGAGGTGTTGAAGGAGCATATCCGTACCAATGGTATCAACTGGTTTACCATCGATCCAGAAACCAAATATCCTTTTGCAGAGTATCCTACAACCTGCAAGGTGGGATTCACCGTTTTCGCAGAGACAGATGAGGTGCTCAAGAATAGCAAATATCATATTACCAACTGGAAAGAACTGGCAGCCAAGGCTAACGAGTGGTACAAGGATTGCGCTTCCTGGTACAGCTACTTGGAAGATCATCCGGAAATCAAGATCAGCACAGGTACCGACTATACCAATCAGTGGAATACATTGAACATGTTCCTCCGCTATCATATCCTGAAATATTCACTTTCTATGGATAAGTTGGTTTACTCATACAACGAGTTGGAATATGCAGATGTATATGAATATGTACGTACCTTATTGCCATACACCATGTTCAAACTGACAGGTGTAAAGGAAAACGGTGCCGTCAGTTCAATCTGGATCAACCGCGTATTGAACAATCCTACATTGACCAGCACACCGGGTGCCAACTCCAAGGATGCATATCGAGCATCAAATACGGTTAAAGACGGTGGTTATGGTATTCAAGTAGCCGGCGGTTCAGCACTCTCCCGCCAGGCTTCCAATGGCTGGATTCATCCTATCAATGACATTCTATGCTACGAGGAAAAAGTACCAAACGAAGTACTCAACGAGCGTATGCGTTTCGAGTTCATGTCATTGTTTGATGAAAGTATGACCAATCAGATCAGAGGTTATTCATATCAGGAGCTTTCTTCAAGATACGGTCGCAACGACCGCAAGATTGGTGCCATCCGCATCCCTGAGGGATTCTTTGAGAACATGGTCATCTACAACGGTGAGTCATCCCGTGTATATTATCTGACCAAGGACGAAGCAAAGACCGGTAACAACGGTTTTATCAAAGACTGGGATTGCTGGTTGGACTATCAGGGCGACGAGTTGTTCGTAAGAGGTGCCTACGACTTTGCCATCAAGTTGCCACCAGTTCCAAAAGACGGTACCTACGAATTGCGTTTCGGTTATGTAATCACCGGACACCGTACGATGGTACAGTTCTCTTTGGGTCACTCTTCAGACCGTTCCAAGATGACGACCTGCGATATTCCACTCGACCAGCGAGAGGGCATCACGTCAACCACCATCGGCTGGACAGACCCAGACAAGGATGGCGACTTAGGTGCAGCGACCGACAAGTCAATGCATAACCGTGGATGGATGAGAGGCCCTAACTACTTCAGTAATTACAAGAAGGGAGCTGAGGGTACTGCCCGTACGAACATCATCCGTCAGCCACATATTCGCCGTGTCGTAACCAAGCAGTTCTTCAAACAAGGTGAGGACAACTGGTTCCGCTGCAAGACAGCCATGCCAGAGAATACAGAAGCTGAGTTTGAGCTTGACTACATCGAGATTGTTCCGGCAAGCGTGTATAACCACCCTACTCTGACAGAGGATGTATTCTAAAAAGTGAATGTATTCTAACAAGAAAACAAACATAGAAATACAAAAGATATGAAAGTAAAATATATAATAATGACAGCAGTAGCAGCTTTGGGTTTCCAGAGCTGCACCGACTGGGATGACCATTATGACGTAACTACTGACGGCTCCGGTGCATCAGACCAGACACTGTGGGAGCAAATCAGCAACAACCCAAAGCTCAGCAACTTTGCAGCACTGATGGAAAAGGTAGGTTACGACAAGGCTTTGTCCACCAACCAGAGCTACACCGTATGGGCACCAAGCAACGACGCTTTCGACTTTGAGAAATACAATGCCATGAGCGACAGCTTGCTGAAGGCAGAATTCCTCAACAACCATATCGCCCGCGGTTACCATAGAGCTACTGGTGAGATCAATGAGCGTGTCCACCTGCTCAACAAGAAGGTGATGGCATTCCAAGGCAACGGACGCTATACATTGGGCAATATCGCAATCGACAGCACCAACATGTTAGGCAAGAACGGTATCATGCATCTGATGAACAATTACATGGACTTCCGTCCTAACTTCTATGAAGAGTTCCTGCGCAATGAGAACACAACCAGTCTTGCCCAGCTCTACAAGAGTGCCATGAAGCGCGAAATCGACAAGGAGAACAGTATCGAGGGTCCTATCAAGGATGGAGCAATGACCTATCTTGATACCGTATATGTAGAGAGCAACAAGATGTTCAACTACCTGAACTCCAAACTGACCACAGAGGACAGTACCTATACCATGATTGTTCCTACAGACAAGGCATGGGCAACTGCTTATGAAAAGGTGAAGTCCTACTATAAGTATCCGAAATCCATCAAGCCTTTCACCGTAAAGAACAACGATAAGACAGGCGTATTGGAATACAATCAGGCTGGTGCCGTAACCTTGGATGCAGATAGCTTGACAGAATTATATACTACAACATCTATCCTGAGACCTCTGATTTACAGTCACACCATCAACCCTGCTTTCCAGAAGGGTGATATTCCTGCTGGAGCTACCGACTCCATCAAGAGTACAACAGGCGACGTAATCTGCAACACCTTGAACTACAACAGTGAGAACAGCCGTTTGGTCTATGATGCCAAGGATATGTTTGTGAATGCAGAGAAGAAGGTGATGAGCAACGGTAACGCATGGATTACAGACTCACTCCGCGTAAAACCTTGGGACAGTTGGTGCCCTATCATCCACCTGAGAGCACAGAACGGTAATTTCCAGGCAGCTGTGGATAAAGTTTCCATCAACCAGAATGTGGCAGTAAGCAGCGACAACAGAAACAAGAATGTAGAAGGATCCATGCACGCCAACCAATATTATGAGGTAACATCCAACCTGGGTGCAGTGCCAGAGGTTTACTTCTATATACCGGAAATGTGGTACACTCCATACGCCGTATATCTGACAATGGTACCTGCCAACATCACCAATGAAGAAGCAGAGGTAACCTCACAGAAGCTCCAGGTACGTTCGTTCCAGAACGATGCTGCGGGTGGAACACTGACCAGATTCTCTCCTGTACCATTGAAGAAAGACTTCAACGTTTCTTCCAACCAAGCATCAGTAGTATTCAACTATGGTACGAACGAGAAATCCAAGATTGTGAGCAAATTCATGGGTGTATTCAATCCATCATTCTGCTACCGCAACCTGAGCAACTTCACAGACCCTGCAGCATATCCAGTATTCAACATACGTAGTGGAGACCGTGCTGTCAAAAACCAGAGTGCAGTACTGCGCATCGCAGGCATCACCTTAGTTCCTATGGAAGCCGTGAAGTACTATCAGGCTCAGAAAGCATTGAACGGAGAAAGTGGTGAAGAATATAAAGATGAAATGCCAGAAATCTTCTGGGATCTCAATTCATACACCTATTAATAACACGAACTCAACAATTGAAGACAATGATAAATTTCAGAATATTGGCTATAATGGGCTTGATGGCAGTAGCTGCTGAAATCAATGCCCAAGAGACAACCGACAACGCCGAAAAGAGAGCGAAGGAAACGGTAAACAAAAAGCAGCCAAACTATCCGATGAAAGAGGTATCTGGTACCATCTACGATGCTGCCACCGGCAAGCCTCTTAGCGGTGTGCAGATCCAGGCACTTGGAAATGCTCGCTATGCTGCCATGACCAACGAGGACGGTACCTTCACGATCAAGGTGCCTACCTTCACCACCTCGCTCTATCTGTATACCTCACAATATGCAAGCCAGCAGGTATCTATCGCAGGTGTCAACAACATTCAGGCGAAGATGCTCAGCGACAAGTTCAACGAGATGTACACCAACGGTACGAAGTTGGGCAACGAGGCAAGTCTGAAAGCACAGGTAAGTACACAGACTTCTATAGAAGACCTCATCGGCGAGAAATTGGGTGCTGATGTACGCACCGTGAAGCGCTCAGGTGCTCCTGGCATCGGTTCTGCCATGTTTATCCGTGGTCTGAACTCCCTGAATGCCAACGCCCAGCCTCTCATCGTGTTGGATGGTGTGCCTATGGACATGCAATATGACGGCACTTCACTTCAGACAGGTATGTTCAACAACCAGTTGCTGAACATCAATCCTGCCGACATCGAGAAGGTTACCGTATTGAAGAATGGTACTGCCATCTATGGTGCCAAGGGCGCCAATGGTGTCATCGTACTGGAGACCCGCCGCGGTAGAACCATCGCTACACGTATCGATGCCAACATCGGTATGGGTGTCAACCTGGTGCCACGCCTGCCAAAGGTGATGGATGCAGACCAGTATATGAGCTACGCTACCGAAATGCTCAGTACCTATCCTAAGATTGACAAGTTCTTGGAAAAGGGTTCTCTCAACTTCCTGACCACAGATCCAAACAACTATTATTATAAGACATACCATAATAATACTGACTGGAGCAAGGAAGTATATGAGACTGCATTGAGCCAGAACTACAGCATCAACGTGATGGGTGGTGATGAGGTAGGTATGTACAACCTCTCACTCGGTTATACAGACGGACAGAGCACCGTGAAGAAGAATGGTTTCAACCGTGTGAACATCCGTTTCAACAGTGACCTGAGCATCATCAAGAATTTCTTCTCAACCCAGTTTGACATCGACTATGTCAAGTTGAGCCGTGATGTATTCGACGATGGAGCACCAAGCGATTTCAGCAAGGGTACCGTTACATCTCCTACCCTCCTCGCGCTGATCAAGGCTCCTATCCTGAATCCATACCTCTACAACAATACAACCCGCGAGTTGACCTCTACATTGGCAGATGCAGATGACTTCCTGACTCCATTGAATCAGAACCTCTCATTGGCAAACCCAACAGCCTTGTTGGAAAATGGTAGCGGCAACAACAAGAACCGTATGGAGAACTCTATGTTCCATATCCGTCTGGCTCCTAAGTTTGAATTCAAGGGTGGATGGACATTGAGAGAGAACATCAACTATACGCTGAACCGTAACTCCCAGCGTTACTATCGTCCAAAGGGCGGTGTTCCTACCTACTATGTAGAAGGTTTGGGTAGAGTTCAGACGCAGTCAGCTTCTATCTTCGCTAAGGAAGAAACCCTGATGAGTGATACCCGTCTGGACTTCACACGCCTCTTCGGTGCTCACTCACTCAAGTCAATGGGTGGTTTCAGATACCTCAGCTACAACTATGAGATGAACAACCCGACAGGACAGTATAGTACAGCCGGTAATGACAAGTTGCCTAACGTATCCAACAGCATGGACTTCAAGGATGCCACAGGTAATGACTACAAGAACACCTCACTCACCTGGTATGCTCAGGCAGATTACAACTATCGCAACCGCTACTTCCTGCAGGTAGCTGCCTCTATGGAGAGCAGCAGTACCTTCGGAAAGAAGGCTACAAGTCTGCGAATCGGTGATGTGGCATGGGGCTTCTTCCCAAGCATTCAGGCTGGTTGGGTAGTAACCAATGAGAACTGGGTTCCAAAGGGAAAGAACTTCAACTACTTGCGCCTCAACGCTGGTTATGAAGTGACAGGAAATGACAACATCAACAACAAGGCTGCCCGCACATCCTTCGAAGTGCTGAAGTTCCTGCACAACAACATTCCAGCCGTACAGCTCAACAATATCGGTAATGAGAACATCACTTACGAGAAGACCCGCCGCTTCTATACAGGTTTCGAGAGCCAGTGGTTAGAGAACCGTTTAGGTCTGGACTTCACCTTCTTCTTCAACCACACCACCAACCTTCTTACATTGAAGGACTTCACCACTCCTGTGGCAGGTGTGAAGAGTTACTGGAGCAACGAGGGTAGTCTGGACAACAAGGGTGTAGAGGTACACATCAACGGCAAGCCTATCGTCAGCCGCAAGTTCACTCTGGAATTAGGAGCAAGCATCGGTCATTATCTGAACGTAATCAAGTCGCTTCCTAACAACACAACCCTTGCCCTGAATGGTCAGGAGAATGCAGCAGTAGGCTACACATCCAGCATCTACGGCAACCAGAACATCGCAACACTCGTCAATCACAGTGCAGGCGTATTCTACGGTTACAAGACAGCAGGTGTATTCTCTACCGATGCAGAAGCAAAGGCAGCAGGCAAGGACGGCTATCTCTACCAGGTAGATGAAACCGGAGCCAAGAGCTATTTCAAGGCAGGTGACATGCACTTCGTAGATCTCAATGGCGACGGCATCATCAATGAGAGCGACAAGACCATCATTGGTAATCCAAACCCTAAGTTGTATGGTAACTTCTTTGCTCACGCTACATGGGGCAACCTGACATTATCTGCCATCTTCGGTTACTCTATCGGCAATGATATCTACAACTATCAGCGCAGCATCCTCGAGAGTGGCAATAACTTCTACAACCAGACCAGCGCCATGACAGACCGTTGGAGAGTAGAAGGCCAGGTAACCAACATGCCTCGCATCTCTTATGGAGACGAGATGGGCAACTCACGCTTCAGCGACCGATGGATAGAGGATGGCAGCTACCTGAAGCTCCGCTCCCTCAATATCAACTACAAGATACCAGTCAACTCTTCCTGGCTCCAGGGACTTCAGGTATGGGCAGAGGCAAACAACCTCTTCACCATCAGCAAGTATCTTGGCGGAGATCCAGAGATGTCTGTATCCAATGCAGTGCTTTACCAAGGCATTGACACAGGTTGCGTATCACAAGGTCGCACCTTCACTGTCGGCGTGAAGATCAACCTCTAATAAAAGTACAACAATCACAAAGCATAAAAAAATGATAAAAATTAAATATTTTATTGCAGCACTCATGGCTGCTATCACACTCAACTCATGCAGTGATATGTTCGATGATGGATCCAACCGCTACATCACCAATCCATCGCTTGATGAAAAAGTGGACTCCATGTTCTACATCAATGGTATATTGAAGGGTGTACAGCAGGCCATCGACCAGAATGTGCTTATCAACGAACTTCGTGGTGACTTATTGACCACCACGAAGGACGCTTCAACCGATTTGCAGAAACTGGCTTCTTTCGATTACTCCGGCACCAACAAGTACGATTCTGCATACGTTTACTACCGTATCATCAACAACTGCAACTACTACATTGCTCACCGTGATACCACGCTGATTACCGGTTCCAGTGAAGTTGCGATGAAGGAGTATGCAGAGGCCAAGGCTATCCGTGCATGGGCTTATCTCCAGTTGACCCACAACTACGGCAAGGTACCATTCTATACCAAGCCGTTGACTGATATCGCCGGCATCGAGAATGCAGCAAGTTCTGAGAAGAAAGATATCTATGGTATTACTGCTGAGTTGGCTCCAGACTTGGAGCAGTATGTAGATCTGCCAGTACCTAACTGGGGTAACTTTGAGGCAGGTACCAACGATGCAGGAAACAACAAGACTGTCAATACAGCGAAGATGATGATTCCTGTAAGATTGATCTTGGCAGACCTGTATCTGGAATCCGGCAACTATGCAAAGGCTGTTGAGCACTACTTCAACTACCTGAAGAAGAACAAAGAGACGGTTAATAACTATATGGCAAGACCTACCTACAGTCCTGATTACAATAGCTACCCTAATTCATTGAAGATGGGATACTACTGTATGGTTTCCAATACATCAGACTGGAAAGTCCGCTATATGAACGACTTGGAAACTGATACTTATGTAGCAATGGCTACCAACAAGTTGCGTGGTGAGATTACAGCTTTGCCAGGCCTCTTCGGTTACAATTACTATACTTCATCAGATGGTACGGTAGTAAACGAGAAGATTTCTCTTGAACCTACCAATGCCTATATGAATTTGAGCAACAGTCAGGACTTCTACTATGCAACTGGAAATGGTAACGGCAGTTCTGAATTCAACATCAAGAACCTGATTTTCGCTAAAGCCTCTATCGGTGATATGCGCTACCACTGTTCATACGAAAGAGTGAAGTTTAGTACACAGGTGGAATTGGCTAAGGTCATCCTGAAGTATTACAATGCCAATATCACATTGTACCGAACTGCAGGTATCTATCTGAAGTTAGCTGAGGCAGTAAACCGCATGGGACATCCTGATGTAGCATTCGCCGTATTGAAGGATGGATGGAATCATACCTTGGAAGAGGACACCACCTATATGACCCAGGAAGGCATCAAGTTCCTCAAGACCACCTTGCCATTCCTGACTCCTGAAAACCGTGTCGTTTTCAATGATGAAAGTGAGACCAATGGTGTTTCTTTTGGTAATCAGGGTATTCACGCTCGCGGTGCTGGCTTTACCATGGGCAATGGCTCGGGTTATCAGTTCCAGAATGAGATTGACAAGAAGTTGGCTCAATTGGGCCATGCTTATCCTGCTAATGCAACAGCAGAAGACAGTTTGAGAATCAATCAGGACTGTGTAGAAGACCTGCTCTGCGATGAAATGGCATTGGAGCTTGCCTGGGAGGGTTCCCGCTATGGCGACCTCTGCCGCATTGCTCGCCACAAGAACACAGACAGCTATTGGGGCACCAACTACGGTTCACTCTGGCTTCGTGACAAGCTTGCATTCAAGAATCTCAGCATAGACCTCAGCAATCCAGAAAACTGGTTTATGCCATTCAAATAAAAGGCTCGGACATGAGTTATAAAACATCAAGTGGCCACACTTGATATAACAAGTTAGAAACGCTTTCTCGCCTGCGAGAAAGCGTTTCGTTTGTATAAAAGCGCCTCACCCTTCACCTATGCCACATAAACAACTGACACTCAGACGGTTACTCAAACAAATACTCATTTCCACCCTTCACCACCTTTCATCACCATTCGTCACCCTTCGTCTTGTAAAAATTTTCGCCATTCTTCACCACCCGTTATTTATTTTAGCATCTTCCGGCTTTCCATGAAAAGTGAAGCAGACTTCTATGAAGAGTGAAGTAGGCTTCTATGAAGAATGAAGTAAGCTTCTATTAAGAGTGAAGCAGGCTTCTATTAAGGCAGAAATAACATTCAGATGACAGACGGTGAAGGGTGAAGATGGGTGGTGAAGGGTGAATTTTTGCCCTTCACCTCCAGAACCCAAGTGTTTATGGGGGTTTCAAGCGAAAAGATGAAGGGTGAAGGGTAAATGCCTATACGAGTTGAAGAAAAAGGACTAAGATAGAAAAAAAACTTGCCTATGGCGCAAAAGTGCCCTCAGTAAGGGCACTTTATTGCCATAGGCAAGCACACGATCTGAATACAACTTATTTAACTAAATATCTCTTTCCATTGACCAATATGATTGTACCAGGAGAGACTGCATCCATGTGGATGCGCTGGCCAGATAAAGTATAGACTATCTTGTCGTTTATACCTTTCACAGAGTCTGATGAAACCTCCCTGATAGCAGTAGGCGTTTCTTTGACATGGAGCACAACAGGCTTCCAGGTATCCAGACGACCATCCCCATCAGCATCAACAAGTCCCGTCGTTCCATTAGGAACAAACAGATGAACTTCCTCAGCCTGTTTTTCACTGACAGGATCCGCAACCGTACCGGCACCCTTGATTACCTTAAAGGTAATTTTCTCATGGGGCGTATCCCCGAAGATAGCCATGATGGCCACGTGATGCAGGTTGCCTGCTTTCTGCGGAAAAGGTTCAGGGCACTGATTGCCCACAACATTGCCCTTCGAATCAAAAGCCACAATCTCACAATCATCCAGGAGAACATCATTCCACATAACCTGACAGTACAAGAAAGAATTGGTATTGTATATGCGATGTTCTCGCTCATAACGGTCAAGATATTGGATTTTGCGCCAGCCGCTCTCCTTCTCCCAACCAATCTGACCAAATTTCTTATATCCGTCAGACTTTCTATAAGTACCATCCTCACAAGCCTCAGACTTGGAAGAATACTTGTCGTGAATGTCGGTCTGTGCGGACATTCCCTGTGCCGCACAAACCAGACATAATATTAAAAAGAATTTTCTCATAAATCTTACTTGTTAAGATGAACGAATTTCTTGTTACCACGAATGACAACAGTCTCGATAGCATGCTTAGCCACACGCCTACCGTTCAAGTCATACGTTGCTTCTGAACTATCCTCATCCGTCTTGACAGAGCCAATACCTGTGGTAGAAGCCAAATCGATGACGAGAGGTTGGTCAAGACTGCCCACGATAGCATCGTCACGATAGAACATGGTTCCAGGAATCACCTGTTCCATTCCATCCACGCTGACGATGAAACGCAAGTTAGCACCACTGTTCTCACCAGCAACCGTGATGAAATAAAGATCAGCATGAGCCTCATCAGTCAAGGCACGAAGTTCACCATCACCATCAATCACTCTGACGACGGCATCCGAACGGACAGCACCATGCTTATCTACCACACGGGCAATGACGTTCATATTGCCTTGATGCATCTGGGCAATCTCAGTTTTCTCATTCACTGCATCATCTCCACCCAGTCTCATGCTCTTAGCCATAGAGGTTTCCTTGGCAGCAGAAGAAGTTGCAGATGGATAATGGAAAGTCTGCTGCTGATTACGAGTAGAATAATACAAGTAACCCTCGCCCGACTTCAAAGCCTCCAAAGAGCCTACCCATTCACTACTGTTCCAAGAAGCAAAAGCAGTCTGACTCTTGACAACATCACCTTCCTGAGGTTCGAGATCAGCAAACGCATTGCCGAGAGAAACGTATCCAGGAGCCTTATAGCCAATCCAGTTCCAATTAGGTTTGATGACAACAGGATCGTTGGCAACATCAATAGCATCACCGACAACAGACAGAGATACAGGCGCATTGCCCTGGATTTTGTACATCTCGCCAGCTACCACCTCGTTGATGGAATTGCTGGTAGGAGTCCACTGTCCATTTTCACTGATCATATAGTTCACCTGATTCTTGATGCCAGCGAGAAGTTCATCAGCACTGCCATTATCAGGATTCACATAGAAGCTGCTCCATTGCCATCCCTTCTTGAGATTCAGGATCTGCTCTACCTTTTCCTGGGCATTCCAAACGTTAGGTGAAGAGATGGTACCAACGATATTGTCGGTCACAAACATGTTCGCCTTGTCCATGCTCACCTCTACCATCGGAAGAACTCTACCTGTCTTAGCCTCAAATACCTTATAGGTCAAGTCCTTGCCGTTGTCCTCAGCATTACCATATACATTCATGAGCACATAGTAAGCATCATAGCGAGAGAAGTAAGCAGGCTTAGCCACACCCACGCATCTGTCACCTCGGAAGGCAGCCACGATGTCATTCACGTCTTGCGACATCTCACCATTGATTTCAAGCTGACCATTGACATTCATCGTAAATTCGTAATCTGCAGAATTTACGCTCCAGTCTGGAGCCACACTCGTACTGTTCACCTTGATGACCATAGGTTCTGGTACGCCCAAGTTACCGGTCAGGTAAATCGTAGCCTCCTGACTGCCGATGGCAAGAGCAGGATCAACCGCAAAGGTCAACTTCTTGCTGGAGAGCGCAGGCAGATAGCCCGTTTCATTCTCCAGAGTGAGCCAAGATGGCAAACCGCTTACAGTCCAAGACTCTGTAGTACCACTATTATTATTGATTTCAGCCTCGATGCTCACCTTTTCTGTACCATGCTTCACGGTTTCTACTTCATCCTGCTTCCATACGAGTTGGTTTTGGCGAACATAGACATCCCATGTCACATTCTCAGAATAGTTGTTGTGACTGTCACGTACATTCTTGACCGTTACAGTCAGCGTGCATCCCTCGATTCGTTGTGGTTGCTCTGTGAGATTTACCAGAATTTTACGTTCGCTTGCCACATATTCGAAGCTTACATTCTGCTTATCAGGTACAGACTTCAATGCCGGTACATTATCTGAAGCAGGCGCAAGAGTTACAGGCACATTGATAGGCTTAACTTCCCCAGAGCGTGTAGCACTCTGGTCAGAGAGCGTTGCCAGGATGGTAGGCGCATTACCTTCATCAAGCCCACCCTCCTCGAAAGGATAGTAAGCTATCAAGCCATCACTTGCCTTATTGACACGGGCATACATATTGTTCTTGATGACATCACCCATGCGACGACCCTTCCAGATACGGATTTCATCTATCGCACCCTTCAGCATATCCGTAGCCTGAGCACCATCATACTTACCACCCAAGAGCAACTTACTTGTCTGGATGGCAGGAAGAACAGAAGCCATCATCTGCTTCTTAGCCACACCATCGAGATAAACCGTAGCAGAACCAGATGTACTCTTCAGCACATTGACAGCTACATGGTGCCACTGGTTGTCAGTCACCTTGTCAGAACCGATTGCATAATCAGCGCCATTCACATTCATCTTGAGCAAACCAGCCTCATCAACAAATATGTCGAACTTATCCTTGTTATTGAATCCGAAGACATTCGCCTTACCATTCTGTTTTTCCTCAGCACGGAACCAGAATTCAGCCAAATAGCTTTCCTCATGGGTTGTGGCAATCTTGGAAGCATCCACAGCAACGACGGTCTTACCGTCCAAGGCAAGTGCATAATTCTTGCTTGCCAAATACCAGGCTGTAGCAGAAGGCAAAACGAGATTACGACTGCGAGCATAGTCGGTAGCCAAACCACCATGACCTTCATCCAGTCGCCAATAGCCCATCAAGCCATCGCTATAACGGGTCTTCCGCTCGTACATTTCATTCTGAGCCTCACTCCAAGGACGAGCCTGATTCCAAAGACTGACATCATGTATCTGACCTTGCATCTTCTCACCCAATGTGATAGGACCATTGCCTTTGTACTCACCAACCTTTAAATTGTTGAACAAGACAACATCAAAGGCATCATAAGCATAATTGGCATTGAGGGTCTGCTTCTCTGCATCATAACTGAAGCTGACAAACTGCCAGGTATTCTTCTTGAAAGCATTGTCGCTGGTAAATTTCTGTCCATTGACATCAACTACCATCTTGTCATCATCAGCCACGCTCACGGTCATTCTGCCAGCCTTCGTGCCATGTGAGAACACTTCACCCTTGGCAGAGTAACGCATCCACATATTGACTGCAAACGACTTATTGCTTAAATTGAAGCTGGCATTGGTCTTGGCACCTTCGCCACCTGTCAGATTCAGGGCCACATCATGAGCCACCTGTGCATCATTCAATTCTCCCTGGATAGAGAAGTTGTCAGCCTTGCTCATCGCACCAGAACGAATATCCTCGTTGAAAGTCAAGGAGATTTCGCTGTCTGCGGTAAGTACGCCATTAGATGGATTAGGATTGCTAATCACCTGTGGGCGAGCCATATCCTTATAGAAGGAAATGACCTCAGAAGACTTCGTCACCTCTTCACCACCGAAGTTGCTCACCGTAATGGTACGGATATTCCATTGTCCATCAGGATAAGTATCATTGTTTGCCATACTGAAGACATAATTGAATGTACCTTCATCAGGCAACAAGCCCTTGTTCTTATCAGCAGCCGCTTCCTTCTCGCTGACTACCCATTCTTTCACGGTAAGCCACTGCGGATTGCCCTGCTGCTGTACCTGCAGGCGAACACTCTTCATACCACGAGCATTCTTATCATAATTGCTGATGGTAAGATGCATCGAAGTACCAGTCTCCATATTGATGGCACTCTCAGCTGACTTCAGAGAGACATCACTGCTCGTCTGCTGGAAGTAGGCACTGAGTTTCAAGATTTCCTCGATATTGCTATCACAGGTGCTTGACATACGAAGCTGCAAATCCTTATAATCATAAATGTCAGGATTGGTCTGTGAAATCTGCAACGTCTTGGTCACAGTCTCACCTGCTGGTACGAGAATTGTACGACCAGCGGTCACATCCTTACCGTCCATCTTGACAGCAGCACCATTTGGATTGGAAGAATCGACCACATTCAAGTTGAAGTAACTGTCGATATCAGCCTCACTGGTATTCTGCAAGTAGATGGTAAATGTAGCAGGTTTGCCACTTGGTACACCTGTCACAGAAGTTTCCTTGGCACTGAGATGAGGCTGCTCCACCTGAGCAGTCTTTGTCTGGATGGTAGTACCCGGTCTGTAATACTTGGTGTTCACCTCATCCTCGTATGGGCAACTGGTTTGTCCGGCACGAGTATAGAAGATAGGTCCAAATCCATCAGGAGCATCGATGACATCAATAGAAAGTGCATCGGCATCACCTGTCTCTACAAGCGAGAAGCCCACTTCACGAGAAGTCTCCTCGGTGCTGCCATCACTTGTAGTCGCGCCACCTCCCTTTTCATCTTTTGTCAAAACCTCAACACCATTTCCATCAAATGCAAATCCAAGTTTTCCACTACCTACAATCAGCAGCGAAGTCTCGCTTTCCACGGTGAAATCCTTACTGTTCACCGATTGGGTAGAACTGGACACACTTGAACCGGCATCAAAAGAATAGTTCGTACGCTTGTACTCAGCATTCTCGATGGCAGTAACCTTTGCCTTCTCATTGTTGGCCAAAACCTGTGTCCATGCAGAAATCTGCGCATTATACCAGGCGATGGTATCGCTTGCCACATAGTCGTCCTTCAATTGAGAACCATTGTATGCACTCTTTGGCAAGACCATCTTATAAGACTCACCGCTAAGTTCACCAGACTTGGAAGCCTTGGCTCCCCAAACTTTCTTATCACTATTGTTGGAGCCTAATCTGGAATCAGTATCAGACAACTTGGTGATATAAACAGGCTTGTCTGTGTTATTGACATAGCCATCATAGCTGTTCACATGTACCAAGCAAGAGTTACGCAACTTCTTGAAGTTTGGCAGCAGTACATTCTCCACATAGTTCTGAGTATAGGAGAACTCTGTACCATAACGAGTACCCACGCTCATCACATCGCGTTTCTCCAGCGCTGGCACACTATTAGCATCAGCCGCATAGATACCTACCTGTCGGGCATTGCCGAAATTGTAGTTCACAGAAGAACCGATGAATACGTCACCCTGATCGCCTACATACTCCGGCTGATCGCTGGTAGAGATACGCTTGGTAGTGGTAATGGTCTGAACAGTGGTATTTCCCATTCTCACCTCTTCGTCAATCTTGACTCCCACTTCCAACTCGTTCTTCACTTCTATTTTGGTATCTTTAGTTACCAAAGCACCCATACCTGCCGTACCGGTTGTAATGGTAGTTTCGCAACCCATGCTTGCCTTGACGCTCGTCTCATTGGCATATTTTATAGTTCCGCCACGCATCTTGGTGGTAGAGAAGGACTGTCCTTCCTCGATATAAGCATTTGATCCGGAACCTGCCGGGTCACGAAGAATCATAATCACCTCGTCAGGACCAGAGGTCACGAAGTTGCTGCCCGAAGTCAACTGTCCCAAGACAATGCCCTGGAATCCGTTGCCACTCCAGTTCTTCTCCACACCATCTATAGGATAGCTCATCGTGAGCGTACGGGTGTAAGGAGTCAGGATATTAGGAGAACCGGCTTGCCAAGAGTAGGTTCCATGGCCTAAAGAGTCGAGCTCGATTTCAGTCTGAGAAGACTCATATACCTCACCGTCCTTGTCACCAGTGACATAGACAGAAGTACCAAATCCCATCTGGTTGGTGATGTTCACCGTATTGTTTGCCAATGGCACCTTTGACTCCTTGACAGGAGCATCAGCGTCATGGTTGAAATACTTTTCATACAAACTCAGGTCGAACTCGTAGTTGCCTCCCTGAACGAAGATCGGATAACCGAAGGTATAGGCATCCGCATTTGCAGTCTTTGGCAGAGTAAACGTTTTCTCCTTATTATATAGTTCTATCGATTTCTTGGTGCCATCTTCAGCAACCAGCTCATAGGTTGGTTCACCAAAGGCACCTTCAGCCTCCACATTCTTCTGTACCACATCCAGAATAGCCGAACTGCGGTAACTCTTCTTCAGCGATGCTACATATTCAAACTTCTTATAGCCATCCTCTACTTTGATAGAATCGGCAGATGTAGCCTGTGGATCAGTAGCATTGATGATTTCAGCCGTATTCCAACTGATATCGCTGTTGCTGTCAATCTTAATTCCTGTCACAGTATATTGAAGCGGTGGAACCATAGCAGCAAACTCACCGGTCTTAGGGTCGGTCTTGATGGTAATGATACGTGCCTTATCGGCAGAACCGGAACCCACAGTAGTAGTTGAGTTACAAACAGCATCAGCAGGAACAGCAAATACTCTATCGGTCTTTGCCGTCACATATTCATAAGCCTGTCCATTCTTTTCCAGACTTACATTCATACTATAAGTATCAGAAGCCTTCAGGGTCAATGTAGCCTGACCAATGTTGTTGACAGACTGTCCCAAACCAAGCGGTTTCTCATTCTCTTCCGCACCACCCGTCACACGACCTACGATAGGTACAAGCGTGGTGTCGTAGAACGTAATGGATGGAAAATCTCGGGTAAACTCGAATGTCTCCATCTTATTAGCATCCTCATTCTGGGTAGGATAATACCCCATACCCTTATACGACTTGCCATCTGCATTGCAGAATTTATGACCGAGCTTGCTGGCACTGATATAGTGATAGCCGATAGGCACGCTGATGGTATATTCACCCTTTTCGTTGGTTTGGATAAACTCACCATCCTTGGTGCAAGACACACCATCCACGGCAAACTGCACACCCTCTACAGGGATTGTAGTACCTTGATAATATACAACACCGCTGACAGAGAATGAACTGACATCCTGGAAGTCGACACCATTGTGAACGAGCGACTGTGCACTAACAAAGCGGTTTGCCTTGGCAGCAGAGAACTCATGTGTGCCCTTGGAAGGACGGATAGTATAGCTGGTACCATCGCCAGAGAAAGGCACGCCACTGATGGTGTAGTTACCATTCACGTCGGTATATGCCGACAAGGAGAGTTGATCCTCCGAAGGCACGTCATCGGTAACAGCCATATTACTGATGATACCATGGTTACCATTAGAGACACCACCCGTCTTCGAGTAGTCATAAGCTATGGTTTGATTAGTAATACCCTCATCAAACTTATAATACAAGTAGAGACCATCCTCACTGCCCGACAGCGTGTGATTATAGTTCTTCTTGATTTGGTCGTCTGTCAATTCCTTTGTCCAGAAGCGACATTCGTCGATGACACCAGAATAAGTTTGGTTATCACCTCTGCTATCTCCATACCAAAGTCCAGATTCAGGCAAGTAATCCCTATTTGCAGACAAAATGGCATCAACCATCTTATATGCACTTGGATCTGAAATCTGCACCTTGGCACTTTGGATTTTTCCGTTTTCCCCTATAACACGCACTGTATATGTCGCATTTCCATCGAAAGAAACAGATGCATTATAGAACTTGCTCTCCGCTATTGTAATTTTCTTGTCCAAATAACGGCGGTCAAGCTCTATATTGTTATTTTTAAGATAAGATAGTCCTATACTGAGATCACCTGTAGGTCCAACTGCAAAATAGAAAAAATTGGTAGCGAAGACGTGCATACCATTTTCCGGGAATTGGTCTATCTTGATATACGTCTGTGCAGTCCATGGATTACCGAACAAAGATGCCATCGTCTCTTTAGGCTTGGCAATACCCACCTGACAGGTCACATTTTTGGTAGTGCTGAGCGCATGGAATGCCGTCAGTTTTTCTCCATCAGCATTATTTGCTTCCGCTATCACTTTCACACCTTCCACTGCCGTGCCTGTATCATAAGATATACGACCGCTGACAACTCCCGTAGCAAGAGCAAAACCATCCGTTTCTTGTGATGCACCAGGACTAATAGTTCCTGTTTCCTTACACTTGCGATAACATTCCACCTCATACTGGTAGTAAGAGCCTGGTTGAGCAGAATTATCCTCGTATGTATAAGTCTCAGCCACACCAGAAGTAGTATATATATTTTGATATTCCGCATCGCTTCCTAAGAGGCGACGGCGCACATTGAAATAGGTCAAGTCTGTACCTACTTGCTTGACATCCCAGTTGACACGCACTGTACCGCTGTAAGCTCCACGGCTTGCATTGACACTAGTCACCTCAGAGTTTCCATCAATACCACCATCACATATGTTACTTGTGAAAGTTGTTTCTTGTGCTGCAACTTTCATCATATATTGGTATTTCACGCAAGCATTGGCAATTTTGGTATCATCAAAGGAATGACTTGTGACGTTCTTGTCACTAATAGTTGTCTCATGGAAGACTTCTCCCCAATCCGTAGTACCTTTTGCACGGCGATAAACCAGAAGTTTATAAGGGTTAGAAGACGTAGCATTTTCGAAAGAATAGAAACTACAAGTCACTGTAATTTTATTATCCAAATTATTCGATGCCAATATAGACTTCAGAGGGTTGCTCGTTGATATAGACGTATAAGTACTCTTATACAAATTGGTAGCATCCTCTGGCTTCATTATGGAAGTATTCCATTCATTCGGTTGGAATGCCACATAATAATAATAAGTAGTATTGTAGTCCTTAGTATCCTCATCTGTATATGATACCTGCTTGTCAATATATGCCAATTCCTTCAATTTTTCATAAGTGCTCGAACCACTCTTCCTGCGGAAAACCACCCACTTACCCTCTTTTGTAACATGGCTAGGATCAGCTATTTCCGGTGTCCAAGAGAGGATCACATTCTTTGTCCAGGAATTGGTAGAAGTAGAAATCGACTTTGGACGTGGATATCCATTGACCCAATGGTCCCTCTCATAACTTCTATTAAAATAGACATTGTTCTCTATACATTGGCTTCCGTTAAGAGGATATGACCTATAATTGGGCGCAAAACGAGTGATAAAAGGATGCAGGCAATGAGCCTCAAAATTGTCAAGTTTCATTGTCACATAAGCCGAAGTTGCAGATTCTGTACAATCCACAAAATCCGTCTTCACCTTCTTGGGAGTAGAATTGAGATTATCCCAATAAGTTTCAATCTTGATCGGTTCGCTTGGCCAATTTACGTTTCCCTCATATTTCTTCGAGAAACGATAAGCATACCTTAAAGTACCCGATTTATCTTTACCTCCACAGTTCTTATATTTTTCTTTTAGCAAATTCGTGGAATAAGCCTGAACTACCCCATTGGCAGTACGCTTAAAATAAATGTCAGGCCAAGACATCGAAGGGAAGTTGAATGTTCCGACTTTGACTTTTAGGTCATTACTGGTAGAGTTGTCCTTATATCTCCACTTTCCTCGAATCGTAATCTCATTTGAATTATTGTAAATCCAACGTTCCAGAATAAGATCAACTGTAGTACCCATCCATTTGCCTTCTGTATTTCGAATGTTACTGAGAGCGACCGTGCCTCTATAGCCATTTTTGGAAAAAGATTTTGGAGTACCAACTACCCAGTTATAATTTTTCTTCTTCAGGTTATCTTCGTTGTTACGACTACCCGAAATAAGACTCCATAACTGTTTTAAGATTGATAACATCTTTACCGTTCACCTGGAGCCACACCTCATCATCGTATGCACCATTATCTCCATCCCAACAGAAAAAGTTGAAATTGAAATAAACGTGCAACGTTCCTGGAAAATTTTGTCCATGCACATCATACACCCAAGGCGTTTGCGCCTTGGCTGTTGAACCCACAAACTGTAACATTACCAATAGCAGCAGGCTCAATGCCCAATGCCGCATAGCCCAAGCTCTTCTTGGAGGAGCCAGGGCATCTCTTTTCATTTGTTGTAGAAAATGCTTCATAAAAACTATTATTAGAATTAATATATATCGAAGAACTTTATCATTCACTCTTGCCTATATCAAAGAACATGACCATTCACTCTTACTGGAATTCAAATTCAGACTGGAATCAAACACTCTTTTACTGTAATTTAAAAACGCTGTCTGGAATCATTAACAAATTCAATCAATAGGTTTGGTTGACAAATTTAGAGAAAAAAAACGAAAAAAGGTGTTGCATTCCTCAACAAAATAGTTGCATTCCTATAATTTAGGTGTTGCATTCCTATGAATGCAACTATATTTTAGACAAAAAGAGGACATATTCCTGACCATCTGCCCAATACGCCCCGATAACTTTCACTAAAACTTTTAAGGAATTTCCTTGTAGTTTTAAAAAATAAAAGGTGTATCCCATTTGCTGAGATACACCTTATTATATATATATTCGAAATGATATATTCGAATCGGATGATGATTAATCCATCATTTTCTGAAGATGATTAATCATTGTTGTGGTCCAAAGAATCGTTAAAATCCTTAGGAGCCTGCTCATCGTTACGATGCTCGTAACGGCGTGGCTGACGAGCTGGACGCTCACCACGACCCTCATGACGGTCATCACGACGAGGGCGACGCTCACCACGCTCTGGACGTGGACGACGCTCACGCTCTACGTAACCCTCAGGCTTCTCCATCAACACACGGTGAGAGAGCTTGTACTTGCCAGTCTTAGGATCAATCTCCATCAACTTCACCTTGATCTTGTCGC
>OGKK01000014.1_pt1 | contig 57316 bp, 43 predicted proteins | sample 1572401 | NCBI WGS metagenome assembly OGKK01 (sample SAMEA2582155, study PRJEB24529) | metagenome | biome: Human gut stool | place: China | collected 2011 | reverse complement strand
TTGGCTGGCAACGTAAAGCTGCTTAGCCATTATCTCAAATTTTAACGAACTATTGTAGGATAAGAATGAAGAAAAATCAGATAGATATAGTAACCATGGGTTGCTCCAAGAACCTGGTGGATAGTGAGACCTTGATGAAGCTTTTCGAGGACAATGGCTACCACTGCGTTCATGACCCGAAACGCCCACAGGGTGAAATTGCCGTCATCAATACTTGCGGCTTTATCGAGGATGCCAAGCAGGAGAGTATCGATACCATTCTGGAGTTTATCCAGGCTAAGGAAGAGGGACGACTCCGCAAACTCTATGTGATGGGTTGTCTCTCACAGCGCTACCAGAAGGAACTGGAGGCAGAGATGCCCGAGGTGGATAAGTTTTATGGTAAGTTTAATTATAAGGAGTTGCTCAAGGAACTGGGCAAGGCTGATGTGCCTGCTTGCAGTGGAACCCGCCATCTCACTACTCCTCATCATTATGCCTATATCAAGATTTCTGAAGGTTGCAACCGCCGCTGTGCGTATTGCGCCATTCCTATCATCACCGGCAAGCACGTTTCCCGTCCGATGGATGAAATCCTCGACGAGGTGCGCCAACTGGTAGCCGATGGTGTGAAGGAATTCCAGATCATCGCCCAGGAGCTCACCTACTACGGCGTGGACCTGGACGGCAAGCATCACATCACCGAACTCATCAGCCGCATGGCGGATATTCCGGGTGTGAAGTGGATCCGTCTGCACTATGCTTATCCTAACCAGTTCCCGCTCGATTTGCTCGATGTGATGCGCGAGAAGCCAAACGTTTGTAAGTATCTTGACATCGCCCTGCAGCATATCAGCGACAATATGCTCAACAGAATGCATCGCCACGTGAGCAAGCAGGAAACCATCGAACTGCTCAAGACCATCCGTGAGCGTGTGCCTGGCATTCATATCCGTACCACTCTGATGGTGGGTTTCCCTGGCGAGACTCAGGAAGATTTTCATGAATTGCTCGAATTCGTTCGTACTCAGCGCTTTGAGCGTATGGGCGCCTTCTCTTATTCTGAGGAGGAGGGTACCTACAGTGCCAACAACTACGAGGATGATGTTCCAGCTGAGGTGAAGCAGCGCCGTCTTGACGAACTGATGATTCTGCAGCAGGAAATCAGCGCTGAGGTAGAGGCAGAGAAAGTGGGCAAGATACTGAAGGTGATTATCGACCGCAAGGAGGGTGATTACTATATAGGAAGAACCGAATTCTGCTCGCCAGAGGTGGATCCTGAAGTGCTGATCAAGGCAGGAGAGAAGCGTCTGCGCGTGGGGTGCTTCTACAATGTGAAGATTACCCAGAGTGAGGAGTTTGATCTCTACGGAGAAGTGGTAAAGTAATATGGGAGGTAATATTTTGACATCAGAATGAATAACAAGGAGTATATTGCAGAACTTGCTCAGCAGACTGGCTATTCGCAGGACGACACCCAGAAGATGGTGCGCAAGGTGATAGATGCTATGATTGCTGAATTTGAGGATGGTGAGGCTGTCTCTATCCCCAACTTTGGTACGTTTGAGGTAAAGAAGCGCTTGGAGCGTGTGGTTGTTAACCCTACTACCAAGAAGCGCCAGCTTGTTCCGCCTAAGCTCGTGCTCGGCTTCCGCCCTGTGGCCAGTGTCAAGGAAAAACTGAAGAATGGAGGTGAAGACTATGAGTAAGATTAGTTTAAGCGACTTGGCGCAGCGCCTGGCAGAGAAGTCGGGAATCAGTCTGCAGGATGCCGAATTGTTTATCAGAAAGATGTTTGATGTTGCCAATGAGGGGCTTCAGTCTGATAAGCTCGTGAAGATGAAGTGGCTTGGTACTTTTAAGGTAATGGCGGTGAAGGATCGTGAAAGCGTGGATGTGAACACGGGCGAGCGTATCATCATCGAGGGCCGTGACAAGATTTCCTTCACGCCCGATAATATTCTGAAGGAGATTGTGAACAAGCCTTTCGCCCAGTTTGAGACCGTTGTGGTGAATGATGGTGTTGATTTCGATGAAATCGACAGAAAATTTGAAAATGCTGAAGAGGATGGTCCTGTATCCGATTCTACGTTAGAGTGTGTTCCTGATTCAGAGAATTCTTCTGTGGAATCTTTCGTTGAGCAGGATTCTCCTGCAACAAGTGGTGTGATAGATTTTTTGGATGAAGAAAACGATGTTCCTGTTAGCGATGAAATGATAGTAATAGGAGAGGAATTGCCGCAGGAAAATGTTGCTGAACCGGAAGAAAAGAAACCGGAAGTATCAGAACCTGCAGCGACAGAACCTGCTGTATTTAAGCTTGCAGTATCTGAACCGGAAGAATCTGAATCTGCAACTTCTGGATTGGAAACAAAGGAATCTGAAGTTCCAGCTCAGAATGAAGTTGAGTCTGTTGTTTCTGATGAAGAAAAAGAATCGACATTAACAGAGGAAACTCCTATTGCAGAGAAAGTTCCTTCTGGTGAGGATAACTCTATTACAGAAACTCCTATTGTAGAGAAAGTTCCTTCTGATAAGGAAAACTTTACAGAAACTCCTATTGAAGAGGAAGCTTCTTCAGATGAGGAAACTCCTTCTTCAGATGAGGTAACCGATAAGCGTCATGTTGTTTTGCCTCGTTCTCTAGTTGTTGCTGCGAGCGTAGTATTCCTGGCTATGATAGTAGGCTTTGGTTGGTTTGCTTTTAATTATGGCAAGATGGCTGCCCAGCGTGATCATCTCGCTCTGCAGTTGGATAATTACCAGCAGGTTCCGACAGAGAAGAAGGCACCAGCCAAGTCTGCCCCAACGCAGGAAGAAATTCTTCGCAAGAAGGCTATCGAGGATAGTGTAAGAATGGCGCAGGCAAGCGAAGCCGTCAAGAAAGCCGAAAATGCCGAGCAGAATATGGATGCGGCGGTTGATAAGCAATCGATTGATGTAAAATCGGCTGAGGCTAAGAAGAATTTGGAAGTCAAGAAACTCGCCGATGCGAAGAATTTGGCTGATGCGAAAAGGCAGGTTGATGCAAAGAAACTTGCAGAAACCAAGAAGCAGCAGGAGGCTAAAAAACTTGCAGAAGCCAAGAAAAAAGAAGAAGCCAGAAAGCAGACTGAAAAGCATGCTGCCCAGGCAAGCAGCAAATACGACCAGGATGCCCGTGTTCGAACCGGAGCCTATCGTATCATTGGTGTTTCCGAGGTTGTTACGGCAAGAGAAGGACAAACCATCAAGTCGCTTAGCCAAAAGTACTTAGGTCCAGGAATGGAATGTTACGTTGAAGCTCTGAATGGTACTTCCCAGTTGAAGCCTGGTCAGAAAGTCAAGATTCCGAAGTTGGAATTGAAGAAAAAGAAATATTTTTAAAGAAATTATTTGAAATACAAGAGGGTGTGTCGTAAGTCTATGACACACCCTCTTTTTGGTTTCTTCATCCGATGAATAATGGAGCATCCTCTTACGTAAAAAAACTTTTGAGATTTTATTTCTTCTCCAATTCCTGAAGGCTTTCCATTTTCTTTGTTTCCAGGAACTCGTAGATTCCGCAGAGATGCTCGCGGACGCGACCATGGCCGAATTCGTACACCTTGCTGACCAGACCATCCAGGAAGTCACGGTCGTGACTCACTACAATCAGCGTACCGTCGAAATCCAGCAGCGCCTGCTTCAGTACATCCTTCGTCTTGAGATCCAGGTGGTTGGTAGGCTCATCGAGAATCAGCAGATTCACCGGTTCCAACAGCAGCTTCAGGATAGCCAGACGGGTTCTTTCTCCACCCGACAAAACCTTTACCTTCTTGGTAGAATCCTCGCCACCAAACATGAATGCACCCAGCAAATCGCGAATCTTATTTCTGATTTCGCCCTTGGCAACATCATCTATCGTCTGGAAAACCGTAAGTTCGCCATCGAGCAGAGAAGCCTGATTCTGAGCAAAATAGCCAATCTGAACATTGTGTCCTAATTCCAGCTTACCCTCGTTCTGAAGCTGTCCCATGATGCATTTTACGAGCGTAGATTTACCCTCACCGTTTCTTCCCACGAAGGCAATCTTGTCGCCACGCTCCACGGTAAGATTCACGCCGCTGAATATCTGCTTGTCATCAAATGCCATTGCCACGTCACTCATCTGAACCGGATAGGCTCCGCTTCTCGGACTCGGAGGGAACTTCAGTCTCAGTCGGCTGGTATCCTCCTCGTCCACCTCGATCAGTTCCAGCTTTTCGAGCATCTTCACGCGGCTCTGCACCTGGAATGTCTTCGAATACGTACCCTTGAAACGCTCGATGAAGTCCTTGGTCTCGGCAATCATCTTCTGCTGTTCCTCATATTTCTTCATCTGCTGTTCGCGGCGTTCCTTGCGCAGTTCCAGATACTGGCTGTAGGTAGCCTTGTAGTCGTAGATTCTGCCCATGGTAACCTCGATGGTTCTTGTTGTAATGTCGTCTACGAATTTTCGGTCGTGACTGATCACTACCACCGCTTTCGAACTGTTGATGATGAAGTCTTCGAGCCATCCGATAGATTCGATGTCGAGGTGGTTGGTAGGCTCATCCAGGAGCAGCACGTCTGGCGATTTCAGCAGCAGTTTGGCAAGCTCGATACGCATGCGCCAACCTCCCGAAAACTCGCTGGTAGGGCGGTTGAAGTCGGAGCGTTCGAAGCCCAGTCCGAGCAGCGTCTTCTCTACATCCTCCTCGAAGTGGGTCATGTCGATTGCATAGAATTTCTCAGACAATGAAGATACTTTTTCGATGAGCTGCATATAGTCGTCGCTGTCATAATCCGTGCGGGTAGTGAGTTCGTTGTTGATGCGGTCAATCTCCGCCTGCATCTCGTGGAGATGGGCGAACGCCTGGCAGGTTTCCTCGAACACGGTTCTTCCGTCTTCGGTCATCAGATGCTGAGGCAGATAGGCGATGACGCAGTCTTTCGGTGCCGACACCGAGCCTCGTGTGGCATTTCTGACGCCAGCGATGATTTTGAGCAGGGTACTTTTTCCTGCTCCATTCTTGCCCATCAGGGCTATACGGTCCTTCTCGTTGATCTGGAAGGAAATGTCTTTGAATAGGGTGGTGCCGCCGAATTCTACGGTCAATCCATCAACTGTAATCATATCTGTTTCTTATTCTATATGTATTATAAATTCTTGTTCTTTTTATATTGTAAATCGCTTGAATAACCAAATGCCACACGGCGATGCTCCCTGATGGAAATTTCAGACAGGAGGGTTACCGATGTCCAGAGGGCCAGATCGCTTAGCGTGGCAGGATAGCGGATGCTTCCCGCCGAATCTGCGCTTGCGTTTTTTGTCAGTTCAGCGGCAACGCATCTCAACATGATGTAGTCCATTCCCTGATGATGGCTGTCGTGCTTCAGGGCTTTCTCGCCCCAGAGCTGCCATTCGCGGCTTTCGTATAGAGCCAGGATGGCATAGTCGTCTTGCCAGGTTTCCGAGTTCATCTCCTCCAGGTAGATGCGTCGGTTCACGCCGTCCCAGATGCCCAGCGAACCCTGCACCTCAAAGTCGAGACTTCTTGGGCGAGGCAGGGTCGTGTCATGAGTGAGTGAGATGAGCGTTCCGCCCTGGGTTTCAATCTGCGTAGAGATGATGTCGCCCAGGGTGATGGGAGTAGTATCATCTTCTGACATGTGCTGGCGAAGTCCCACCGCCTTGGTGGCGAAGGAAGTGAGCCAGGCGAGATGGTCTGTTTTCCCGATGCCCTGAATCATGCAGAGCGGACCGAGTCCATGGGTGGGATAGATGTCAGCGTTGTGGTGCGAGTAGAAACGGCTTCTCCACACGCTTTCCGTACCTTTTCGTCCACCCAGTACCCCATTGTCATCGAGCAGCAGCTTGCGCAGGTCGTGGCGGTAACCGCCTCTCATATAGATGATTTCTCCAAGTGCTCCTTCTTCCACCATTCTTTTTACAGCAAGGATTTCTCGCATGAAGAGGGTGTTCTCCAGCGGAAAAACCTTTACTCCTTTCTGTTGGGCGATTTCCTGTAGCGGGGCATATTCATCCTGGCAGAGTCCGCCTTTGATTTCGAGAGCCACATGGCAGTTTCGCAGTATGCATTCCGTGGCGTGGGTGATGTGGAGGTGCCAGGGGGTGGTGATGAAAACCAGATTGGGCTGTTGCTCGTCGAGCATCATCTTGTAGGCTTCCTCGCCCTGATAGAAGGAAGCGCCCGGAGATTCCGAATCCCCGCAGCCGTTGATGTCGGCGATACCGACAATCTCAAAGTTTTCAATCGTGCGTAACAGCCGCAGCAATTGTTTGCCACGATACCCGAATCCTATCAATGCAGTCTTTATATGTTTCATCAGATTTTTTTTTGCTTCTGCAAATTTAGATAAAATTTCTGAATTATAAGCCAGTATAATAAAAAACTTCAATGATTTCCCTCGAATTGTGCGAAATTAGCCTTGTTTTTCGAGAAATCAAGACTGTGGTTTTCACAACTACCCCTCAGATGCACTGTGCGGCTTGTGAGAACAAAATCAAGAACAACCTCCGTTTCGAGAAGGGTATCAAGAGTATTGAGACCAGTGTTCCGGATCAGACGGTTACCGTAAAGTACAATGCCGACAAGACCACTATTTCTTTCTTTTGATTCCTGGTTCAGCAGCCATCATTGGCTTATTCTCTTCAGGCAAAACATACGGCTTGCTGAAGTGGAGTGGAGAAGAATTGGTTGCTGCCTCAATCTCGCCACGCAACCGTTCTTTCAATTTCGTGTTTCTGTTGCTCACAGTCAGATTTCTTACAGCATAGGCGAGGGCTTTGGGCTGACCGATGAGCACGCAGATTTTCTTGGCTCTCGTGATTCCGGTGTAGATGAGGTTGCGCTGAAGCATCACGAAATGAGTCATCAGGATAGGGATGACCACGATGGGATATTCCGAACCCTGACTCTTGTGGATGGTGGTGGCGTAGGCCAATGTCAACTCATCCAGCTCCGCTGCCTCGTATTCAGCTGAATGATCCTCGAAACTCACGGAGATGGTGCGATCTTCCATATTCACCTTCTCTATGGTTCCGATGTCGCCATTGAATACATTCTTGTCGTAATTATTTCTAATCTGCATTACGCGGTCGCCCAGTTTGTAGGCGGTTCCGCCACGGCTGATTCCCAGATTGGATGTGTTGAGTGCCTGCTGCAGCATCATGTTCAGATTGGCTGCACCTACCACGCTTCTCTGCATCGGGGTAAGCACCTGGATATTACTCTGCGGCTGATTGTAAGCTTTTGGCAGACGATATTTTACAAGATTCACGATTTCCGTAGCCACTTGCTCTGGATCTTCATTCTTGATAAAGAAGAAATCGGTCTGCTTGCCGTTGCTCGTGTCTGGATAATATCCCTGGTTGATGGCGTGGGCACTCATGATGATTCGGCTCGACTGCGCCTGTCGGAAGATGCGGGTGAGTCGGATGACCGGAATTTTCTCTGAGTCGATGATGTCGCGTAGAACGTTTCCGGCTCCCACACTCGGCAGCTGGTCAATGTCGCCCACCAGCACCAGGCGCATGTGCTCCGGAATCGCCTTCATCAGATTATACATCAGGATGATGTCTATCATCGAACACTCATCCACAATCAGCGCATCACCCTCCAGCGGGTTCTCCTCGTTGCGCTTGTATCCGTCCTGCGGATTAAACTCCAGCAGCCGGTGGATGGTTTTGGCTTCCATTGCCGTGGCCTCACTCATTCGCTTGGAAGCTCTGCCCGTAGGAGCCGCCAGCAGAATCCTCATTCCTGCCGTTTTGTAAGCAGAAATGATACCTTGCGTCGTCGTGGTTTTTCCTGTTCCAGGGCCACCTGTCAGCACCATCACTTTAGAGCGTACTGCCTGCTCAATGGCGGCAATCTGCACCTCGTCGTATCTGATGCCTGAAGCCTTTTCTATTGCCTGGATGTCGGCCTGCATATTGAAGAGGGTAGGACCCTGACCTTTCATCAACTCCAGCAGTTTCTTTGCCGTTCCACGTTCTGAATGATAGAAGGGAGGCAGATAGATGGCTTCGTTCTCACGGATGAGATTTTCTGATATGATCATTTCCGCTATGGCTTGTCTGATAGGTTCTTCATCGGCTTCGAGCAGTTTCTTTGCGGCTTCTATAAGCTGTTCTTCTACAGCATAAACGTGACCTTCGTTGGAGAGTTCGTTTAGGGTGTAGCTGATTCCGCTCTTGCATCTTCTCAGATCGTTCTTCTCATAACCCATCTTGCTGGCTATTCCGTCGGCGGTCTTGAATCCAATGCCCCAGATGTCATCGGCAAGACGGTAGGGATTCTCCTTCACGTTGTCGATGCTTTCCTTGCCATACTGTCGGTAGATCTTGGCGGCGTAAGCAGTGCTTACGCCATATTGCTGCAGGAAGATCATCACGTTCTTGATGTCCTTCTGCTTCTCCCAGCTGTCTCGGATTTTCTCCACGCGTTTCTTGCCGATTCCGGCAACCTCGTAGAGTCGTTCGATGTCATCTTCTATTACCTCGATGGTTTCCGTTCCGAATCTCTCTACTATCAGATGTGCAAACTTCGGACCGATGCCTTTCACCAGTCCGCTGCCCAGGTATTTCTCGATTCCATACACGGTGGCAGGCATTACCTCTTCCCAGGTTTCGCAGGCAAACTGCTGTCCGTATCGCTTGTCCATCTTCCAGTCGCCATTGCACAGCAGTACCGCTCCCACTGGAACATCCAGCAGGTTTCCCACCAGGGTAACCAGGTCGGAATATCCCTTCACCTTGACTTTCATCACGGAATATCCATTTTCCTGGTTCTGGTAGGTAATCCGTTCTACCACGCAGCGTATCTTGATCATACCTTCTTTAATATATTACCTTCTTCAATATATTATCTTTCGATGATGTGATTGATAACGATTCCTGCTATAGCCATTCCGAATGTAGCGGTGATGTGGCAGAGTGAGCCGTTGATCTGCGGCTTCGTAGATGTCCATTCGTCCTCTACGAGTCGCTGGTCGCTCATATTCTGCATCGGCTTTTCCTCGCTGAACACGCACTGGAATTTGCGGCGAGGGAAGGTCTTGTTCTTCTTGAATTTCTTGCGCAGGGCTCTTGCCAGCGGATCGCCATCAACCTTCCAGAACTCAGCCTTCCTCACCATGAAAGGGTCGCGGCGGAGGGCTGCTCCCATGGAAGATACGAAGGTGATTTCCTTCGGAAGGGCAGTGGCACGCAGAATCAGGTCAGCCTTGTCCTTCAGCGAGTCGATGGCGTCGATGATGTAGTCGTATTCCTCCATGTGGAACTCTTCGGCTGTTTCTGCCTGATAGATTTTCTGATAAGCCGTGATGTTGGCTTCAGGGTTGATTTCAAGCAGGCGGTCGCGCAGCGCATCTACCTTTACCTGTCCGATGGTGCGGCTTGTTGCCATCAGCTGGCGGTTGCAGTTGGTCACGCATACGCGGTCGCTATCCACGATGGTGATGTTGCGCACGCCGCTGCGCACCAGTCCCTCTGCGCACCATGAGCCCACGCCTCCGATTCCGAAGATGAGGACTCGTGCTTCCTGAATTTTTTCAAGATTATCTTTTCCCAGGAGCAGTTCTGTGCGTCGCTGCATTCCCCGCTCCATTGTTGTGATTTGATTTCCCATTCAATTATCTTTTTTATTATCTTTCAACTTTGCTTTGCGCAATTCAGGTGCAAAGATACAAATAATAATTCGAAAAGTAATCATCCGACTGTTTTTTTGTTTAGAAAAATCTTCCTATTCTTCCACAATCTGCGCAATGCGCCTGATGCTTCTGTTGCGATGGTTGATGATGAGCGGAACACGTTCTACCACCACCATGGATGTGTCGAGGCCCAAAGCCTTAGGCTCGTCAATGCCTATCTTGCCGATAAGGGCATAGATGGTCATCAGCAGGTTCTGTTGACGATTGTCGGAACTCTCCGGGTAATATACGCGGTGGATGATGATGAAGCGGAAATCGCCAGGAATTCCGTTTTTGCGGAGCGAAGGATAGGTACTTCTCAGATCTACCTTCCTGCTTGCCACCAGGTCTTCTACCACTTGTCGCAGATAGAGGCTCACCCTAGGCTCAATGCGGAAACCTATGCGCATGGTTACACTGTAGAGGGTGTCGGGAACCAGGGTCTCGCAACTGTACTCTAGCGTGTCAGGAGTATCTGCAAATTCCAGATTGATAAGCCAGTAATGGTCAGCACGCTTGGGCTGCTTGTTGATGATGGAATAGAGCAGCTTGTCATCCACCGCACCTTCCTTGCCGGCATGGTTCACATAAACCAGATTGGAAGCGTACTTGGGGATGCTCTCGTCGGCCTTGATATCGGAGATAATCTGATAATACTCATTCAGCGGTTTGGTGCTGATGTAATGATGGCGGATCTTGATGGCACGGACCCATACATACATCATCAGGAACAGGATTCCGCCAATAAGCATCGTACACCATCCTCCTGCGAGGAATTTTGACAGGTTGGCGGCAAGGAAAATGCCCTCAATCACGCAGTATGCGCCCATAAAGAGCAGGATGAAGATGCGCGCCACACCCTTGGTGCGCAGGTAGAAACCGAGCAGCAGGGTGGTCATCAGCATGGTGATGGTGATGGCGAGTCCGTACGCAGCCTCCATGTGTGAGGAGTCGCGAAAGAGCAGAATGATGAGAACCACGCCGATGTACATGGCAAGGTTGATCATCGGGATATAGAGCTGTCCCTTTACATGAGTAGGATGCTTTATACGCATACGCGGCCAGAAGTGCAGGTTCATGGCTTCGCTCAATATAGAGAAGGTGCCGCTTATAAGTGCCTGACTTGCCACGATTGCCGCACCCGTGGCCATGATGATGGCGAAGATCAACATGCTCTGCGGCATTATGGAAAAGAACGGATTCACGGACAAGGCTGTTGGCACATGGTTCAGCACCCAAGCGCCCTGTCCCAGATAGTTAAGAATGAGCATGGTCTTTACAAATGCCCAACTGATGGTGATGTTTTTTCTGCCACAATGTCCCAAGTCGGAGTAGAGAGCCTCGGCACCGGTAGTACAGAGAAACACGGCGCCCAGGATTAAGAACCATTCAGGCGATTGTGTTAGCAGAACAACTGCGTAATAGGGATTGAAAGCCTTCAGTATCATGGGGTAAGACGTGATGCTGACGGCTCCCACCACGCCCAGCAGCAGAAACCATAGCAGCATGAATACTCCAAACGACTTGCCTATGCTCTCTGTGCCAAACCGCTGTACGAAGAAGATGATGGTGATGATGGCAAGCGTGATGGGTATGACCGGCAGATCAGGACTGATGCTTTCGAGTCCTTCGATGGCTGTGGTAACCGTGATGGCAGGGGTGATGATTCCGTCAGCCAACAAGGTGCTTGCGCCGATAATAGCCAATATGTAAATCCACTTGCTCTTGAGTCGGCGCAGCAGGGCGTAAAGGGCGAGAATGCCTCCTTCGCCATTGTTGTCGGCTCGCAGAGCCACGCATACGTATTTGATAGTGGTCTGTAGGGTGAGTGTCCAGATGATGCAGGATAATGCGCCGAGGATGGTGCTCTCGTTGATGGTTTCGCCTGTGTGCAGGATGGCTTTCATCACATAGAGTGGTGATGTTCCGATGTCGCCAAACACTATGCCTAATGTGACGAGCAATCCCAAGAAGCTTATTCGATGATGGTTGCAGACTACCGATTTTTCTGTATCTTCTCTCATGTTTTTCTCTTTCTAATTAAACAATGTTATCCTTTAGATTATCAAATTGTTCGCAAAGGTATAAACATGAGAGGTAAGATATGATTTGTTTAACAAGAATTATCTTATTTAACATCTGACAAATATAATTTAGCTTTCATCAAGGGCCTCCTTCTACATATGTATATTTGGTCGTTTAAAGTATAAATGCTATATTTGCAACAAGTAATTAAAACGAACGCATATGGCACACAAAGAAAATAAAAAAGCAACGTACAATCAGTTCATATAATGGAGTGCAAACTTTTTGCTCTATAAAAGAATTTAAGGAAATGTAGGGTGGTTACAAGCGCACTATGTCATGTCTGTTGCTTCTCGCATATTATATTTTATAAATAGCATTTGTTAAAAAAACAAAAATGTGTTTATGATTAAACAATTAATTAATACTACCACTGCAAAAGAAGTTAGTGATTATCTCCTTGCAATAAAGAATGATATAAATTGTGATTTTGAGATAATATTAAAACTTCTTAGAGTAAAAAAAACTATACTGAAAGGATTAAGGCCTTTGAAATTTATAATAAATGAAATCTGTGATTGTTTAGTTTTGAACAAACAATGTGCAGCAACAACATTGACAAATTATCTTTTGGAGTCAAGTCTAAAACTATCTCTTATATATTGGAAAGCATATGAGAAACCTTTTGATAATAAGAAAGACTTTGAAACGATGTATATCTACGAAGTAGATAAGTATATCGGGAAAGAGATGAGTAAGATTTTAAATTTTGCATTTGAAGAGCATCTTATAGATATAAATGATATGAACGATTTGAAGAAATTAATGTTAGAGTATCGAAATCATATAGATCATGCCTCAAATAACAAATCTATTCGTAATTTAAGAATACCAATTGCGACTTTGGATTTAAATACAAATGAATCTACCGAAAATCTAAATGCAAAAGTAACAGGCAATCCTTTACTATATCTCATTGCACAAGAAGATTTTATGCGTATTAATGCATATGACTATTTTATGCATGTATTTTCCTACATATTGAAATGGGATGATATGTTACACGAACGCTATAATAAAATAAATAAGTAGGCTATGCCAAGAAAAAAAACTCAAGAGGAATTCATTGCCGAAGTAAAGGCTATATGGGGTGACAAGTTGGATTTTTCAAAAGTAGTATATATAAATAATCATACTAAAATAGAAGTTAAATGTAATGAATGCGGTGATGTATTTATGCCTACTCCTGATAATTTGTTGCACCATCATGGTTGTCCAGTTTGTGCCGGTGTTAAGAAAATGACAAAAGAGATGTTCTTAAAACGTGCAAGAGAAATTCATGGTGATAAATATGATTATTCAAAAGTTGTTTGGATTGACAAATTTACAGACATAATAATTACATGTCCAATTCATGGTGATTTTAAGCAAAAACCGAAATCACATTTTTATCAGTATGGTTGTAAGGAATGTTCAAAGTTGATAATGGGTAGTGAACGCCTTTCGTTGAAACAATTCATAGAAAAAGCTATTGAGGTTCATGGCAATAGATATGACTATTCGTTAATTAAAGATTTTAAAAATAATCGTGAAAAGCTGCCAATTATATGTTGTGAACATGGAGTCTTTATGCAGTCTGCGCATGCGCATATAGATAATAAGCAAGGTTGTCCTAATTGTGGAGCTTTAATGTCAAGTGAATCTCGAAGATTAACCAAAGAAGATTTTATTAAAAGAGCTCGTAATGTACATGGTACTAAATACGATTATTCTCTTGTTGATTATAAAGATGCAAGAACTCCCATAATTATAATATGTAAAAAACATGGTCAATTTAAACAAATTCCATACTATCATTTAGCAGGAAATGGATGTCAATGTTGTTATTATGAGAAACGTGGTCAAGCATCTCTAATTACGTTTGAAGAATTTGTCAAAAGGGCTAAACTAGTACATGGGGAAGCGTATGTTTATTCTTCGATCGATTACAAAAAGACAAAAGAAAAAACTAAAATATATTGCAAAAAATGTAGGCGGTATTTTTACCAAACTCCACATAATCATTTAATTGGACAAGGGTGTCCTCATTGCAATTTTTCCAACGGTGAACGTGCTGTTGAAATGGCTCTTAACCATATGAAATTAGAATATGTACCTCAATATAAAATAAACAGATAGCTAAAAAGTAAATTTGAGAAAAGCGTAGCGATTCAACTGAAAGAGTGGTCGTTACGCTTTTGCTTTTGATGTGGAAAAGGTCGTTTGCAGACATCCAAAAGCCACACAACGCAAGAGTTCAGTTACCACATCATTACTGCCGTAATGTGTGAACTTCCAGAATAAGCATCTGTTTTTCTGCGATTTGCGTAATTTTGCGTAGCTGTTGGTAACTCACGGTAAACTAATTTTGTCACCAAAAAAGAAGTGAGTTATGCGAAGTACATTCAAGGTCTTATTCTACGTGAAGAAAGGCAGTGCAAAGCCCAACGGCAACCTGCCACTGATGTGCCGCCTTACGGTGGACGGAGAGATTAAGCAGTTCAGTTGCAAAATGGAAGTTCCACCCCATTTGTGGGATGTGAAGAACAACCGTGCTTCGGGCAAGAGTGCCGAAGCGCAGAGAATCAACCGTGCGGTTGACAAGATTCGGGTGGAGGTGAACCGCCGCTACCAAGAACTGATGCAGACAGACGGATATGTGACCGCTGCCAAACTGAAAGATGCCTATCTCGGTATCGGTATCAAGCAGGAAACCTTGCTGAAACTCTTTGAGCAGCACAATGCGGAGTTTGCAAAGAAAGTCGGACACAGCCGTGCCAAAGGAACATTCCAACGGTACATAACCGTCTGCAAGCATATTCGGGAGTTCCTGCCCCATACATACAAGCGTGAGGATATTCCCCTCAAAGAGTTAAACCTCACGTTCATCAACGACTTCGAGTATTTCCTGCGCACGGTGAAGAAATGCCGCACTAATACCATTTGGGGCTATATGATTGTGTTGAAGCACATCATTTCCATAGCGAGAAATGACGGTCGTCTGCCGTTCAATCCCTTTGCAGGGTATATCAACTCTCCCGAAAGCGTGGACAGGGGGTATATCACGAAAGAGGAGATACACACCATGATGAATACCGAGATGCCCGACAAGACCCACGAGCTTGTGAGGGACCTGTTTCTGTTTTCGGTGTTCACGGGGTTGGCATATTCCGATGTCAAGAACCTCACCACCGACAACCTGCAAACTTTCTTTGACGGTAACTTATGGATTATCACCCGAAGAAAGAAGACCAACACCGAATCGAATATCCGTCTGTTGGACGTTCCCCGAAAGATTATAGAGAAGTATAAGGGGATGGCAAAGGACAATAAGGTTTTCCCCATGCCAAGTAATACGACCTGCAACAAAAAGCTGAAAGCCATAGCCGATTTGTGCGGTATAAAGACACATTTAACATATCATGTCGCAAGACATTCGGCAGCAACTACCATACTGTTATCCAACGGAGTACCCATTGAAACCGTCAGCCGCCTGTTGGGGCATACCAACATAAAGACCACTCAAATCTACGCGAAGATAACCGCCCAAAAGATAAGTCAGGACTTGGAACTGTTGTCCGACAAGTTGGGGGATATGGAGAAAAGCATTTGCAGTGCCATTTGATAACCCATAAAGAAGAATACAGATGAAAGAGAAACGAAGCATCATCACGATGGACGGACAGGGCAACATCGCCCTGCCGACCGATACAGTCTCCATTGCCATGACCGAGTGGGAACTCTGCGAGTTGTTCGGGGTTATCGCCCCAACAATCCGAGCAGGGATAAAGGCTCTTTGTAAAAGCGGTGTTTTGAGGGAATATGAGACAAAGCATACCATCAAACTGTCGGACAAACGCAGCATGGAGGTTTACAGTCTTGAAGCCATCATCGCCCTTGCTTTCCGCATCAACACATTCGGAGCGGAACAGGTTCGCAGAGCCATACTTGAAAGACTGTACTTGCGAAAAGAAAAAACAGGCATCTTCTTTTCGCTGAACATCACTGATACGGCAAATCCGAAATACTTTGCATAGGCGTATTGCCATTCACACATACTCACGCACCCGAAGAAGCATCTGTTTTCAGCTCTGTTTCTTCGGATTTTTTGTTTTTACAGCCCCGAACAGCCCCGAAGTATTTTTTGCTGCGTTCTGCTGTGATTTGCGTATCAACTTATCCGACAGTTGATTATACTTTTGTAGCTGACATTTTTTCAAACTTAAATCATTGGAATATGGAAGCAAACAAAGTAAATGACAGCCACCGACCGCCCACAGATGGCGGCATGGCAAAGGAAGAGTTTATCCGTGTCGGCACAACGCTCTACAAGATTGTGGAGCAGCCAAGACTGAACGGAGGGTATGTAAGGAAGCGCATCGCATGGAACAACGAGACCCTGCGCCAAGACTATGGCAAGGACTACATCGGCAGCGTACCCAAGTATGACGGCTTCTGCACCGTACCCGAACACGTCAGCTATCAGCCTGTAATCGGCAAGTTCCTTAACCTCTACGAGCCGATACCCCACCAACCGCAAGAGGGTGATTTCCCCTCTGTCCGCTCATTGGTGGAACATATCTTCGGGGAGCAATACGAGTTGGGAATGGACTATCTTCAACTGCTCTACCTGCAACCCATTCAGAAGTTGCCCATCCTGCTGTTGGTGTCGGAGGAGCGCAACACAGGCAAAAGTACATTCCTCAATTTTCTGAAAGCCCTGTTTCAGAATAACGTGACATTCAACACCAACGAGGATTTCCGCAGCCAGTTCAATTCCGACTGGGCTGGGAAACTCCTTATCGTGGTGGACGAAGTATTGCTGAGCCGCCGGGAGGACAGCGAGCGGTTGAAGAACCTGAGCACGGCACTATCCTACAAGGTGGAAGCCAAAGGCAAAGACCGTGACGAAATTGCGTTCTTCGCCAAATTCGTGCTGTGTTCAAACAACGAGTACCTGCCTGTCATCATTGATGCAGGTGAAACCCGTTATTGGGTGCGCAAGATAGACCGCTTGCAGTCGGATGATACCGACTTCCTGCAAAAACTGAAAGCGGAGATACCTGCTTTTCTCCACCATTTACAGCATAGGCAGCTATCCACCGAAAAGAAAAGCCGTATGTGGTTCACGCCCTCACTACTGCATACCGAAGCCTTGCAGAAGATTATCCGCAGCAACCGCAACAGATTGGAGATAGAGATGCACGAGCTTATCCTTGACATTATGGAAAGTGTAGGCACGGACACTTTCTCTTTTGACTGCAACGATATTTTTCTTTTGTTGCGGTATTCACAGGCAAAAGTGGAGAAACATCAAGTACGCAGGGTATTGAAAGAGTGTTGGAAACTTAATCCTGCACCCAACACGCTTACCTATACCACCTATCAGTTGGACTATACCCGTGACTGTCACTATTCGCCCATGCGGAAGACAGGACGGTTCTACACCGTGACAAAATCGTTTTTGGAAACACTATGATTATTTTGATGAAATGATGAATAAGTATATAAATATATTGAAATATAGATATTTACATTCTCATCAAACATTCATCAAAAGTATCTCACTGATGAAAGGAGAAAACAGGACGGACAGACCATGCCCGACACCGTAAACGATGAATTTCTCTTTTCGTGAGTGGTTTGATGAATAAATGATGAGATGATATATAGATATAAATCAATGTGTTAAACCATATGTTCATCAAATCATCGCTTTATCAACCATCATCAAATCCGTAGGAATATACATTATGACAATACAGGAAGCAAAACAAATCAGAATAGCAGACTATCTGCAAAGTCTGGGGTACACACCCGTCAAGCGACAAGATAGCAGCCTTTGGTACAAGTCACCGCTGAGAGAGGAAGCCGAAGCCTCGTTCAAGGTAAACACCGAACTCAACCAATGGTATGACTTCGGCATCGGCAAGGGTGGCAATATCATCGCATTGGCTTCGGAACTCTACCGCTCCGACAACGTGCCGTATCTGTTGGAGTGCATCGCCAAACAGACACCGCATCTGCACACCGCCATCCATGTACCATTTTCTTTTGGTCGGCAATCCGTTTCAGAACCGATGTACCGACATCTGCAAGTTTCGGAGTTATCCTCTCCTGTACTATTATCCTATTTGCAGGAGCGAGGAATAAGCACCGAACTCGCCAAGAGGGAATGTAAGGAACTGCATTTTGAAAACAAGGGCAGACCATACTTCGCCATCGGTTTCCCGAATATGGCAGGTGGTTATGAGGTGCGCAACCGCTATTTCAAAGGTTGTGTCGCTCCAAAGGACATCACCCATATCCGACAAAGTGGAGAACAGCCGACAACCTGTTATCTTTTCGAGGGCTTCATGGATTACCTCTCGTTCCTTTCCATCCGTGTGAGGAACAATCCGCAATGCCCCCGACTGACCACGCAGGATTATATCATCTTGAACTCCGTTTCCAATCTCGCAAAGGCGGAGGGCATATTGGCTGACTATTCCCAAATCGGCTGTTTCCTTGACAACGATACGGCAGGACGGACAGCCTGTGAGCATCTGCAAGCAAGGTTCGGGGAACGCCTTTCCGACAAGTCCATACACTATAGTGAGTATAAGGACTTGAACGACTACCTGTGCGGTAAGCCCTTGTCCCAATCGGCAGAGCCGATGAAGCAGGAGAGGCAAGTCCAATCCGCAAGGCGGATGATGCAGCCACCGAAAAAGCGAGGGCTGAAGATGTAGGGAGTGAGAACGCTTGCAGCCGTGCGGATATTTACAAGCGGAAAATACCATAGCTTATTAGGGAATTTTCCGAGCCGCATTGCAAGCAACGCTGAAAATTCCCCAATAAGCCAAAGAGGTTGCACCTCTCTGGACTCTCCCAAGCCAACGGCAGAAGCCGTACAGGAGAATAATCAACCATTGTTTCACAAGCTAAAAAAGAAAGGAAAACCATATATGGGATTTGTCGTATTACATATGGAAAAGGCGCACGGTTCCGACAGCGGAACGACCGCCCACATCGAGCGTTTTATCATACCGAAGAACGCCGATCCAACTCGCACGCATCTTAACCGAAAACTCATCGACTATCCCGATGGAGTGAAAGACCGAACAGCAGCCATCCAACACCGTTTGGAAAACGCAGGGTTGACACGCAAAATCGGTAACAACCAAGTACAGGCAATCCGCATCATCGTGTCGGGAACGCATGAGGACATGGAGCGTATCGAAAAAGAAGGCAGATTGGACGAGTGGTGTGCCGACAACATGAGCTACTTTGCCTTCATGTTCGGTAAGGAGAATATTGTGGCTGCGCACCTTCATCGGGACGAGGAAACGCCACACATACACATCACCCTTGTTCCAATCGTAAAGGGGGAACGTAAGCGCAGGAAACGGGAGGAACAGACAAAGAAACGCTACCGCAAGAAGCCGACCGACACCGTAAGACTGTGTGCCGATGACATTATGACACGGCTGAAATTGAAGACCTACCAAGATACCTACGCCATTGCGATGGCAAAGTACGGATTGCAGCGTGGCATAGACGGTTCAACGGCACGGCACAAGTCCACGCAGCAGTATTATCGGGACACACAGAAACTTGTCGATAGCCTCAAAGCGGAAGTGGTAGATTTGCAGGAGCGGAAAGAAGCGGCACGGCAGGAACTCCGCCAAGCCAAGAAAGAGGTGCAGACTGAGAAACTGAAAGGCGCAGCCACGACCGCAGCGACCAACATAGCCGAGAGTGTCGGTTCTTTTTTCGGCAGCAACAAGGTCAAGACGCTGGAGAGGGAGAACAAGAATCTGCATGAGCGTGTATCAGAACTTCAAGAAGAAGCCCGACAAAGGGAACAGCAACAGGCGAAACACATACAGGAGATAACAGACGCTTACGAGCTGCGACACCGCAAATTGTCCGAGTTTACAGACTTTGTGAAACGCTACTTCCCATATGTGGAGAAGCTGATACCGACAATAAATTTCCTGCGTGAACGCTTGGGCTTCAATGACGATATTATCCGAAGATTATGCACATTCAAGGACGTTCCCATAAAAGGCAAGCTACATTCTTCCGAGTTCAACCAAGGCTTTGAAACCCAACGTGCCGTCTGCTCCATTAAAGAGGATGAAAATGGAAAGTTCGATTTCAAGATTGATGGAGTATCACATATAAGCTGGTTCAGAAAGAAGATGAACGAGTTTAGGGAAGCTATCGGAATACCGAAACCAAGACAAAACAGAGGTATGCAACTGTAAATCAAAATAAAGTCCGTGATTGTTGAATGACATATCACGGATTTTTTGTACTTTTGCACTCGGATTGAGGCAACTCTATCCAAGACATAAGAAAAAGAAGCGTTATGCTTTCTTGTAAGTCGAGAACGTAGGAAATTCAAGACACTGCACAAGGATGGCATAGTGGTTCTCACGCATATAGCGTGGGCTGCTATACTACATTCGTGCATTTAGGTTTCCTACGACCTTCGACTTAGAATGTTGCATTGGTAGTCCACGTTTCTGCATTTGAGCATCCGCTTCTTTGGGCTAAGAAGCAAAAAAGAAAACTATATGAAACAAAAAGTTCCACTATCAAAAATGAACATGACAAAAACGCTATTATCAGTTATGCTTTGTTGCTGTTGCAGCATTATGGCTTTCGGGCAGAACATGACCCAAGAAATTGAAAAGATTATCAAAGGGAAGCAAGCGTCTGTCGGGGTAGCAATTATCCATAATGACGATATAATTGCCATTGCCAACGAGGACAAATATCCCACTATGAGTGTATTCAAATTCCATATAGCAGTGACAGCTCTGAAAAAAATGGAAGCAGAGAATATTCCGCTGGACAAAATGGTGTATATCAAACAGAAAGAAATGCTGAAAAACACGTATAGCCCGTTAAGGGATAAATATCCCGACCAAGGGATTCGTATATCTTATAGGGATATAATCAAATACACAGTATCGATTAGCGACAACAACACATGCGATTGGTTAATAAGGTTTGTTGGTGGTATTGATAAAGTGGACTCCTACATAAAATCTCTTGGGATAAAGGATATGAATTTCACGGAGACAGAGGAAAGCATGCATACGGACATTATGTTATGCTACAACAATTGGAGCACACCATTAGCTATTGCGCAATTGCTCAAGAAACTTCATACAGAAAATATTTTGACAAAAGAGCATTTTGCGTTTTTAGAGACAGCCATGCTTGATTGTGTGTCTGGCAAGAACAAACTAATAGCGGGGTTGCCTACCGATATAAAATTTGGGCATAAAACGGGACGTTCTAACCGAACTGCTGATGGCATACAGATAAGCGAGGGAGATGCAGGAGTGATATATCTTCCCAACGGTGAGAAGTGCTACATTGTCGTTTTGATAAAGGATTCTCGTGAGTCTGATGATGATAACGCCAAAATAATGGCAGATATATCAAATATAGTTTATCGTCATTTGAATAAATAAAAATCCAATTGTAATGAATCAAAGTCTCTAACATATATTTGTTGGAGACTTTTTGTTAAATTTCATATCGGAAAAGTGTGCGTTTCAATAAAAAGTAATAACTTTGCAAATGAAAGAGTTATTTGACAGTATAGCACCGCAAAACGCTGAAAATAGCACAGTTGCTAACTCGTTACCACTGTTTCTCAAATACTCAGTTAAATGTTTATTCTTCAAACGGTTATATTAAACCGTTGAAAATCTAAAATAGAGTATAAAGATGGGGTCGTTATCAAGCGTGGTGGTATATATGTAGATTTTTACATTCCTAGTAAAAGAACCTTTATTGAGTTTAATGGAATACAACATTATAAACCTTGTAAAAGGTTTGGAGGAAAGAAAACTTACGAACGGCAAAAAAAGCGAGATGACATATTAAGAGAGTTTTGTAGAAAAAATGAATATATGTTGATAGAAATACCTTTTACAGAAATAAAGAATATACAAAATATTCTTTTAAAGGCGCTTGGTAGTAATGACAAGGATGCATCATCCATAAATTGATGCATCCTTGTTATCAAATTTTAGCCTATTATTTCTTTATAAATACACCTGTAAGTAAAGGATGTAAGAACACTGCAGCACCTAAACATGCAAACAGGATTACGCAAACAGCAATTAAAATAAAACGGCTGTATTCTTTTATATAAAAATACCCTAACAAGCTCTAATCAACTTGCCATACTATAAAGTCTTGCAGCGCCAGTCTTAGTAAACCCGAAAGCGTCGAAATCGCCATTTATCCTCCGTTCTTCGCTCTGTCTGCCATTATCTCTTCCATGTTCTCCTTTGCCAAGTTGATGATGTTTTCCACGAGCGGCAGGAAGGAGAGGGCGCGTGGTGTTAGGCTGTATTCCACACGTGGGGGAATTTCCGGGAAGACTTCACGGCTTACGAATCCGTCCTCTTCAAGGGCGCGGAGCGTCTGTGTTAGAGACTTTTGCGATATGTCGGGAATCTGGCGTTGCAGTTCCTTAAACCGCACAGGCTCCTTGTGCTGCAGGTTGTACAGCACAAGGAGCGACCATTTGTCGCCTATACGCGCAAGGACGTTGCGGATAGGGCAATCGATGAATAAAGCGTCTCTTATTTCTTTGTTGTTCTGTTCTTTTTTCTCGTTCATTATTTGTTCAATGGGAAGATGTTTGCATCGTCCATGAAACTGGTGATAGGCTTTGCCTCGTACTGAATGCACATCATTACCAAATCTTTGTCAGAATTGTTGCGCAATGCACGTACTCCTGCAGGTGCCACACGGATGATAGACCCTTCGCTTACGGCTGTTTTCTCGCCGTCCACTTCATATTCGCCCTTGCCGGAGATTATCACATAAAGCTCTTCGTGGGTCTTGTGCGAATGGAGGAAAGGGGCGTCTTCGCCAGCAGCAATGCGTTGCAACGAAGCTTCCGCACCTGTCATACCGAGTTCCTGACCAAGGAAAATCTTGCCTTCCACGTTTTGCCAACCATTTAGGTTCTTGATTGCATAATTCTTCATGATTTACTGTTGTCTTTTGATTTTTTGCGAAATTGCGTTGCAAAGTTAATGACATACAGCGAATTATACAAGTAGGCACTTTTTCTTGCCTCTGTTACCTAAAGGTTAGTAATAGACATATCAGATGCTTACAAATTTTACTTTAACATATTTTAGTTGTTTATCTTCTGCCATTACAAACCCTAAACAGGTCGTATTCGGTTCGTGTTATACTTCCCGTTCGCGTCCGCCGTCCGATCGGGTTGCGTTCGCCGTCTGATCGGGTTCCGTTCGCCATCCGATCAGGTTGCGTTCGCCATCCGATGCATTAAACTACGACTCTTGATGTTTAAAAAATAACAAAATATCATTTCATTTCGTAGTTTTGTTTTAATTCCTCTATATTTTATTCGCCAAACTCAGAATTTCTTTTTAATTTTGCAAGAAATTATAACTATACATATTTATAATTATGGCAGAATTATCAAATCGCCTCAATCGTCTCGCTCCGTCGCAGACACTTGCAATGTCGCAGAAAAGCGGCGAGATGAAGGCACAGGGCATCGACGTAATCAACATGAGCGTCGGTGAGCCCGACTTCAACACACCCGACCATATCAAGGAGGCCGCCAAGAAGGCCATTGACGACAACTTCTCGCGCTATTCGCCAGTTCCGGGCTACATGGATCTGCGCAAGGCGATAGTGGCAAAGCTCAAGAACGAGAACCATCTCGACTACACAACAAGCGAGATACTCGTGTCGAACGGCGCCAAGCAGAGCGTCTGCAACACCGTTATGGCACTCGTAAACGACGGCGAGGAAGTGATAATACCCGCGCCTTACTGGGTGAGCTATCCGCAGATGGTGAAACTCGCAGGCGGCACACCAGTTATCGTGAACGCCGGCTTCGAGCAGGAGTTCAAGATGACGCCCGAGCAGCTCGAGGCAGCCATCACACCCAAGACACGCATGCTCATCCTCTGCTCGCCGAGCAACCCGACAGGCAGCGTCTACACTAAGGACGAGCTCGCAGCACTCGCAGAAGTGATCAAGCGTCACGAAGGCATGTACGTGCTCGCCGACGAGATATACGAGCACATCAACTACGTGGGCAAGCACGAGAGCATCGCGCAGTTCCCAGGCATGAAGGAGCGCACCATCATCGTCAACGGCGTGTCGAAAGCATACGCCATGACCGGCTGGCGCATCGGCTTCATCGCCGCACCCGAGTGGATAGTCAAGGGCTGCAACAAGCTGCAGGGCCAGTACACAAGCGGTCCGTGCTCAGTAAGCCAGAAGGCAGCCGAGGCAGCATACACCACCTCGCAGGAGTGTGTTGAGGCCATGCGCAAAGCGTTCGAGCGCCGCCGCGACCTCATCGTGAGCCTCGCCAAGGAGATACCCGGTCTGGAAGTGAACTGTCCGCAGGGCGCGTTCTACCTCTTCCCCAAGTGCTCGGGCTTCTACGGCAAGAGCTACGAGGGCAAGACCATCAGCAACTCTACCGACCTCGCCATGTTCCTCCTCGAAGAGGGCCACGTGGCAACAGTAGGCGGCGACGCCTTCGGCGACCCCGATTGCTTCCGTATGAGCTACGCCACCAGCGACGACAACATCCGCGAGGCTATGCGCCGCATAAAGGAAACGTTGGCTAAACTGAAATAAAAAAATGTTAAATGCTCTGCAATAGTATGATTATTTGCCATTATTTGCTAACTTTGCCATGCTAAAATAGTGCAAGAAAGCAATTATTGGCAAACAATCCTAATACTATGCAGAAATAGTACTAACATAAAGAGAGAATTTTTTATTAACCATTTAATAACTTATTAAACTTTAAAAAAAATTATGGCAACTACACAAGCTAAAGCGAATCCGAAAAAGTCTTCTGGATTCCAGGGTGTTAAAAATGCGTTCTTTATCATCCTTGTATGTTTTGTACTCGCAGTGCTTTTCTTCAAGTACATCCTTGGTGCACCTGAGCACTTCGTAAACGGTGATCCGACACAGCCGGTTAAGGACGGTAACCTCATGGGTACAGTCTACAAAGGTGGTGTTGTCGTTCCTGTGATCATCACTCTTCTCTTCTCTGTAATCGCTCTCTCTATCGAGCGTTTCTTCGCTCTCCGCACAGCTTTCGGTAAGAGCTCACTCGGCAAGTTCGTTATCTCTGTAAAGAAGGCTATCGTAGCAGGCGACATGGCTAAGGCTCAGGAGCTTTGCGACAAGCAGCAGGGTAGTGTAGCTAACGTTGTTGGCGCTTCTATCGCAGCTTACAAGGAAATGGAGAACACACCTAACCTCAAGCGCGCTGCTAAGGTGTCTAAGATTCAGCAGGCTCACGAGGAGGCTACACAGCTCGAGATGCCTACACTGCAGATGAACATGCCTATCATCGCAACTATCGTTACACTCGGTACTCTTACCGCTCTTTTCGGTACTGTGGTTGGTATGATCCGTTCATTCGCCGCTCTTGCATCAGGTGGTGGTGGTGACTCTCTCCAGCTTTCAGAAGGTATCTCTGAGGCCCTCGTTAATACCGCATCTGGTATTTTGACATCATGGGTAGCCGTAGTCTCATATAACTACTATTCAAACAAGATCGACAAGCTGACATACGCTCTTGACGAAGTAGGTTACACTATTGCTAAGACATACGAAGCAAACCACGCAGACGAGGCTTAATTTTACTAACCCTTTAAAACATTTATCATTATGGGTAAAGTAAAAGTTAAGAAAGCGGACGTTTGGATAGACATGACTCCTATGTCTGACGTGATGGTCCTCTTGCTTACATTCTTCATGTTGACATCAACATTCGTGAAGAACGAGGCAGTGAAGGTCGTTACTCCAGGCTCGGTATCTGAAATCAAGGTGCCGGAGACAAATGTCTTGACAATCCTCTGCGATAAGGACGGCCGAATCTTCGTAGGTATGGACAATCCAAGAAGAATGGGCGAACTCGTTCAGGGCATGGCAGACCAGTATGGCGTACAGCTCACCAAGAAGCAGGTAGAGACTGCTCAGGGCGCTGCTACCATCGGTGTAAACATGCAGGATCTCGGATCCGCTCTGAACCAGGAAGACAGATTGAACGAATTCCAGGCTACAAAGGGTATCCCTACTGATAGCGTGGACGGTAAGATGAGCCAGTTCCAGGATTGGGTTAAGATGGCTCGCGATAACAACGGCTCGGATATGAAGCTCGCCATCAAGGCGGACGCAGGCACTCCGTACAAGACCATCAAGAAGATGATGTCGGAGCTCCAGGACATGAGCGAGAACCGTTACTATCTCATTACCGCACTTAAATCAAAATCGGAGGACTAAGACATGGCAAAGAAAAAAGCAAGCAGACAGAAAAAGATGCAGACCCGCGTGGACTTCACGCCGATGGTGGACATGATGATGCTTCTTATCACGTTCTTCATGCTCTGTACATCTTTGGCTAAGCCTCAGACTATGAACTTGACCATGCCTTCGAACGACGAGAATATCTCTGAGAAGGATCGTAACGCTGCTAAGGCATCACAGACCATTACAATCTTTGTATGTGGTAACGACAAGATCTATCACGTTGATGGCTTGCCTAAGTATGATGACCCGAACTGTCTGAAGGAAACTACATGGGGCCAGAAGGGTATCCGCTCGGTGCTCTTCAACCACATCACCGAGGACGGCTCGCAGCCTGTTAAGGACATCATGATGGCAAAGGACGCTCTTGACAAGAAGAAGCTCGCTAACCCGGCTGCTTATCCAGAGGAAGTGTATGACGCTGCTCTGACTAAGATTAAGAAGGGTGAGCTCGAGTCTGGCAAGGTGCCGACTATGACCATCATCATCAAGTGTACTGACGATGCATCATACAAGAACATGGTTGATGCACTGGACGAGATGACTATCTGCAGTATTGGTACTTATGTCATTGACAAGATCAATGAGCAGGACGCTAAGCTCCTTGCTTCAAAAGGTATCAAGTAAATGACTAATAATTAAAGAAAGGACGAAGAAATGTCAAAAATAGATTTGATATCCAATGAATGGACTGACCTCGTGTTTGAGGGCAGAAACCAGTCATATGGAGCCTACAAGTTGCGCAAAGGCACTGGCAAGCGTAACGTTTGGGCTCTTGTCATCGTTGGCCTTGCTGCAGCACTCCTCTATCTCGGTCTCCAACTTCAGAGAATGGCAGAGGCAAACAAGAAGGTTGAGAATACTCAGGCCGTAGAGCTTGCCAAGCTGAACACTGAAAAGAAGGAAGCTAAGGTCGAGAAGAAGGAAATCATCAAGCAAGAGCCTGAAAAGGTTGTAGAGCAGGTTAAGTCTTCTGTTAAGTTCACCGCTCCTGTCATCAAGAAGGACGAGGAAGTTAAGGAAGAGGACGAAATCAAGCTCGACGAGGTTCAGAAGAGCGATAAGGCTGTCGGCGCCTTCACCGTTGAGGGTAACGACGAGGTCGGAGGTGCCGTTCTCAAGGCTAAGGAAGAAATCGCAGCTCCCGAGCCTCCGAAGCACGTTGAGGAGCATAAGATCTTCACCGTGGTTGAGCAGATGCCTATGTTCCCTGGTGGCGATGGAGCGCTTATGGGCTACCTCTCAAGCCATATCAACTATCCGACAATGGCTGCCGAGAACGGCGTTCAGGGTCGTGTAGTAGTAGGCTTCGTTGTTGAACGCGATGGTTCTATCACCGACGTACAGATCTTGCGTGGTGTTGACCCGTCACTCGACCGTGAGGCTATGCGCGTGGTTAAGAACATGCCGCGCTGGACTCCTGGTAAGCAGAACGGTTCAGCTGTGCGTGTTAAGTATCAGGTGCCGGTATCATTCCGCCTCCAGTAAACGCAACGCATTCTAATATCTTGCCTGACCTTGGTCGGGCAGGATTAACATAAACAACCATCCACGTGGCTCCGGCTTTATGCCAGAGCTCATGGATGGTTGTAGTTTAAAATCAGGTTTCTCGAAACCAAACTGTTTCAAAACACTCCGCAACTCTTTATTGTCGCTTGTAGTTCTATACTTCTGCGCAATGCAACATTCGGCGCTCTGTAGCGCGATTCACCCCACCGACTGCACATGCGGTCCACTTAATTTGAACTGTATCTCACAATATATATAAGAATTTAGCGTTATACATTCAGTAGCGGCGCAGCCGATACCTGTATGTATCATCTATAATAAAAATAGAAGAAACGATGAAGACTAATTTTAAGAACATATCGATACTCGCTCTCGTGGCAATGATGCTTGTCATGGCGTCGTGCGGTGGCGAGAAGAAACGCAAGGACGGCAGAACCGACACAACAACTCAGGGCGAAATCAGCTTTGCATGTGACGAGAGCTTCAGTCCTATAATCGACGAGCTTATCGGCGTCTACGAGATGCAATGCCCCAATACAAAGCTCAAACCTATCTACACCAACGAGATTGACGGCGTAAACATGCTTCTCAAGCAGAAGACATGGCTCACTATCACCGCACGCAACTTCACTCCGAAGGAGTACACATACGTAAAGGACGGACTGAACATGCTCCCCGAAGCGGTGCGTCTCGCTTACGACGGCATGGCGCTCATCTGCAACAACCAGAATCTCGATTCATGTATCAGCGTGAAGGATGTGAAGAACATTCTTTTGGGCAAGAAGACAAAGTGGAACGAGGTGAATCCTGGTTCGAAGCTCGGCGAGATTTGGGTTTGCTTCGACAACCGCAAGTCGAGCGCCGTCAACTACTGCTGTGACTCAATCCTCGGCGGCAAGCCAATCAACAGTCCGAACGTCTTCGCAGCCAAGGACAGCAAGGACGTAATCGACTACGTGGCACGCACACCGAACGCCATCGGCGTAATCGGCAGCAACTGGCTCAACGACAAGCGCGACTCTACCAACACTACATGGAACAAGGCTATCCGCGTGATGTCAGTCTCAAAGCTCGACCATGCTACAGCCATGAACTCATGGAAACCTTATCAGGCTTGGCTGCTCAACGGACGCTATCCGTTCGTGCGCACCATCTGGGCACTGCTCAACGACCCGAAGCGCGGCTTACCGTGGGGCTTCGCCCACTTCATCGAGTCGCCTAAGGGTCAGCTCATCCTCTTCAAGGCTGGTCTGCTCCCCTCACGCGGTGAGATAACCATCCGAGACGTGCAGGTGAGCAACCAATAGTTTAGAATTGCGAATTTTCGCTAAGATATGCTAATGTTCACGCATCCATTTAAACTAAGTGTGTTGTTATAACATCAATTCAGTAAACGGAATATTAACAAATTAAACAATACGAATTATGAAGACTATTAAATATCTCGTAGCTGGACTGCTTCTCGCAAGTTTGTCAGTACCGGCAATGGCGCAGACATCACAGGCTGATATCGACGCTATCACAAAAGTTATCGTAGATGCTAAGGGCGACGCTGTCGCTACTAAGGATCAGGTTAAGGATTTCAAGAAGGCTCACAAGAAGGACGCTGTAGCTCTCGCAGCTCTCGGTCGTGCTTTCCTTGAGGCTAAGAACTACCAGATGGCAGAGGAAATCGCTAACCTCGCTATCAAGGCTAACGGCAAGAGCGCAGAGGGTTACATCCTCCTCGGCGACATCGCTTCTGCTCAGGACGACGGCGGTAAGGCTGCCGGTTTCTACGAGCAGGGTACTTACTATGAGCCGGCTAACCCGACTTCATACGTAAGATACGCTACCGTTTACCAGAAGGTAGACCCGGACGGAGCTGTTGCAATGCTCGAGAAGCTCCGCGCTGTGAAGCCCGACTATCCTGTTGACGCAGCTGCAGGTCGTATGTACTCACGCAACGGTCAGTTGAAGTCGGCTATGGCTCACTACGACAAGGTTGCCGACCCGACAACTATCGAGGACTACATCCTCTTCGACTACGCTCTTACAGCATACGCTCTTGAGGACTACGACAAGGCAGTAAGTCTTGCTCAGAAGGGTATTCAGAAGTACCCGAGCTACGGTGCCTTCAACCGCGTTGTTCTCTACGCTTCAGACAAGCAGAAGAACTACCCGACAGCTGTAGAGTACGGCGACAAGCTCTTCGCAGCTACTGACACCGTTAAGTACACAGCAAGCGACTATACATACTACGCTGATGCTCTCCTGAACGTAGGTCGCATAGACGACGCTATCTCTGCTTACAAGCACATCACAGAGGTTGACCCGGAGAACAAGGAGGTTAACAAGCTCATCTCTGATGCTTACGTTAAGGCTAAGAAGTTCCCTGAGGCTGTGGCTGCTTACGAGGCTTACCTCGCAGCAAAGGGCGACGAGTGCACATACAAGGAGTACGACAACTTCGCTGACATCTACCTTGAGCAGTCAGAAGCTGCTACAGACGAGGCTGCTAAGAAGGCTGCTCTGCAGAAGGCTGCCGACATCTACGGCACAATCGCTGAGAAGTACGACTACGCTGCTGTTTATGCTCTCTTCAAGCAGGCTAACTTCTACCACGCTATCAACCCTGACTTGAAGGTAGGTCTTGCGCTTCCTTACTACCAGAAGCTCATCGACAAGATCGAGTCACAGCCGGAGAAGAGCGCAGGCGACTTGAAGAAGCTCGGCACAGCATACCAGTATCTCGCTGTTCACTATATCCAGAACGATAAAGTAGCTGACGCTAAGCAGTGGGCTGCAAAGTTGCTCGAGGTTCGTCCTGACGACGAGACAGCTAAGCAGATTATGAATCTGAAGTAATCGGCTAAAAGTAAGATTACTCTACAGAATAAATTTGTAAATAACATTTATAAATATAAAAAGGTGAGCCAAACGGCTCACCTTTTTTCGTACAATACCATGCTCTACAAATTGCTGCGGAGGCCGGAGACCTCCGCTACGATATAGTGTTTTATCCGCTGGAAGATAAAGCCTTAAAGCTGGGAGATAGGCTGGCTGATAACTCTATTTGCAAATTATCTGCCAGCCTTTATCGCTCTCATATTGTGATGGTTACACTGTTTCTGGAAGATATGGAGGATTTTTTCACCTACTCGGTTTTATCCTAATAAAAAAGCGCTCGAAACGATAAACGTTTCGAGCGCTCCATTTTATTTAGCTTTAAATGCTAAGCAGCTTGATTAGCACTGAGCGAGCTTGCCGTCAGAACCGAGCACATCTGTAATCTTGTGCTTGTACATCTGCTCCATGAGGTCGCGTGCAGGACCGCAGTACTTACGCGGGTCGAACTCACCTGGTTTGTCGTGGAATACCTTACGAACAGCAGCGGTGAATGCGAGACGAGAGTCAGAGTCGATGTTGATCTTGCAAACTGCAGAAGCAGAAGCCTTGCGGAGCTGCTCCTCAGGAATACCAACAGCGTCAGGCAACTTGCCACCGTACTCGTTGATCATGTCAACATACTCCTGTGGTACAGAAGAAGAACCGTGGAGAACGATTGGGAATCCAGGGAGCTTCTCCATGATCTCGTCGAGGATGTCGAATGCCAATGGAGGAGGAACGAGCTTGCCAGTCTTCGGGTCGCGTGTGCACTGCTCCGGTGTGAACTTGTAAGCACCGTGAGATGTACCGATAGAGATAGCGAGTGAGTCAACACCTGTGCGGCTTGTGAAGTCGATAACCTCCTCAGGCTTTGTATAGTGGCATACCTCAGAAGATACCTCATCCTCTACACCTGCCAATACACCGAGCTCGCCCTCTACAGTTACGTCGAACTGATGAGCGTACTCTACAACCTTCTTTGTAAGAGCGATGTTCTCCTCGTAAGGAAGTGAAGAACCGTCGATCATTACTGAAGAGAAGCCAAGGTCTACACAGCTCTTGCAAAGCTCGAAGCTGTCACCGTGGTCGAGGTGGAGAACGATCTCAGGATGCTTGCAGCCAAGCTCCTTAGCGTACTCTACAGCGCCCTCTGCCATGTAACGGAGAAGAGTCTCGTTAGCGTAAGCACGAGCGCCCTTAGATACCTGGAGGATAACCGGTGACTTCAGCTCTGAAGAAGCCTTGATGATAGCCTGAAGCTGCTCGAGGTTGTTGAAGTTGAATGCAGGGATAGCGTAACCACCCTTGATGGCTCTTGCGAACATATCACGTGTGTTCACCAAGCCCAATTCTTTGTAGTTTACCATAATTGTTTATTGTTTTATGTATAAAAACGTTTGTTTCGTTGTCGGTCTGCCACATTATATAATAATGTATAGCTTTTTCCATCTGCAAAGTTAGCATTTTAATATGTAACGGCAAAAGTTATGCACGTTTTTTTTGTCACGTATTGTCTTGTATCAATGCAAAAAGATGTTGCTAATCAGTCGGATTCGCTCTTTTTTTCAGTTGTTTTGATACGTAATCTTTAAAATAACGTTTCATTATTTAAATCTTTGAAACATTTGTTTGCTTGATTTTAATATTTTGCCTACATTTGCAATGCGTATCTACTATTACATTTACTGCGAATAATAATCTATTGCATATATTAATTTAAATTTATTGAACATGGGAAAAGGTATTTCTAAACCAAACTGGATGTGGGGCATCTTCGGAGTAGCCGCATGTTCTATGTTGTCATTTTCCTCTTCGGCTTATGCAGGCACTGCTTTCTCCAATGCGACTGAGGTACAACAGCCATTGCGCGGTAGCATTTCCGTCAAGGGCGTTGTGAAGGATCAGAACGGAGAGCCTATCATTGGCGCTTCCGTTAAGCTTGTTGGATACAAGGCTGCCACAGTTACTGATGTAGATGGTAATTTCGGTCTTCAGGTGCTGCCTGGAGGCACACTCGAGATTTCATACGTAGGCTATACAACAAAGAAAGTGAAGGTTGGCGCTAACAACCGCGACATCGTTGTTGTCCTCGACGAGGACAGCAAGATGCTCAACGAGGTTGTAGCCATCGGTTACGGTACCGCTACAAAGAAGAAGGACCTCTCGGCAGCCGTTGGCGTTGTGAGCAATGTCGACGAGCTGGCTGTGCGCCCCGTTACTTCTACCGAGGGCATGCTGCAGGGTCAGTTGGCAGGCGTAACCGTTGCTGCCGACGGTGGCGACCCTACAGCCGCTCCTAACATCGTGATTCGCGGTCAAGGTTCGCAGAACGGCGACAACGTGCTTTGGGTAGTAGACGGAGTGCCCGGTGCACCGATTGCTTCGCTCAACGATATCGAGTCGATCGTAGTATTGAAGGACGCCGCTTCAGCAGCTATCTACGGTGCGCAGTCGGGAGCCGGTGGCGTAGTGCTCGTGACAACAAAGAAGGCAAAGAAGGGTGCCACATCAGTCTCTTATGAGGGTATGGTAGGTGTGCGCAACGCTACCAACCTGCCCAAGCCGCTCAACGCACAGCAGGAGATAGAGATGCGCAAGCGCTCTTATGCCAACGCAGGTCTGGCTCTGCCTAACGGTTGGGATGTAGAGAAGAACCCGTGGATTGCAACAACCCGCACCAACTGGATGGACGAGGTGTTCCGCACAGCGTTCTACCAGCGCCATAACGTAGCCATCAACGCAGGTACAGACACATTCACCAACCGTCTGTCGTTCGCTTACGACAACGATGAGGGCGTAATGCGCTACACATTCAATAAGAACCTCGCTCTCCACTATACAGGCAAGTATCAGATTAACAAGTGGGTTTCTATCAGCGAAGACTTCGTATGGAAGAACACCGAGAGCCGCACTACAGACACCAATGAGGGCTACACCGGACCTATCCTCTCGGCTATCTACATGCCGGCAAGTGCCACCGTTTACAGTCCGTTCACAAAGAGCGGTTTCGGCGGAACAACAACCGAGGATCCAAAGTACATCGCTACATACGGCAACAACTTCGCCGATGCCCATGGCGACGCTGTGAACCCAATCAGCACGCTCTCTTCCAAGAACATCTTCGACCGCACCAACGACGCATGGTCAACCACATCATTGGAGATTGCGAACGTAGTTCCAGGCTTGAAGTTCGTGAGCCGCTTCACATACAACCTGCTGTCGAACCACTACAAAGGCTTCACGCCGCGTCGCGACGAGGTAGGTAAGCCCGACGGCGGCAACTCGCTCACCGAGAGCACATACCGCACCGACCAGTGGAAGACCGAGAACACCCTTACATACGACAACACCTTCGGCAAGCACACCTTCGGCGCACTCTTCTCTACCACAGCCGACCACTTCAACATACGCGGTTTCGAGCTGAACGGCAAGACCTTTGCCGACGAGTCGCCCTATCTGCAGTACATCGCTTACGCAGGCTCCGTGTCTGGCAAGGACTATCTCACAGGCCCTGACGCCAACGTGTCGCTCATCGGACGTCTGGCTTACTCGTTCGACGACCGCTACTTCCTCACAGCTTCTTGGCGCCGCGACTATGCAGGTCGTCTGCCTAAAAGCAAGAACCACGGCGACTTCCCCGCTGTGACAGCCGGTTGGAAGATTTCTAACGAAGCCTTCTTCCCGAAGACCGACCTCGTGTCGCTCCTCAAGCTCCGCGCTTCTTGGGGTCGTGTGGGCAACCTCGGTTCTATCGGCTACAACTACCGTTCGGCAGTGCTCTCTACAAATTCTTGGCAGGAGCAGGCGCAGTATGGCGTTGAGAAGAATACACTGTGGGATACATTCATCTACAACTCTATCGCCCTCAACAACAACCTGACTTGGGAGACCTCAGAGCAGTTCGACCTCGGTCTCGACCTCAACATGTTCAACGACCGTTTGGCTTTGCAGTTCGACTGGTTCGAGAAGCGCACGTTCGACCTCATCCAGACTCAGTCGATGAACTGGCCTGGCTCTATCGGTCTCGATCCGATGCTCATCAATCAGGGCGAGGTGCGCAACCGTGGTCTCGAGCTCTCGCTCAACTGGAACGACCGCATCAATAAGGATTGGGCGTACTACGTTGGTGGCAACTTCGCTTGGCTCAAGAACTGGGTTAGCGACATCGGCGTGAAGGACGCAGACGGCAACGCAGGTGTATGGACCGGCGGCGGTTCGTTCCGCAACCTGCCTTACTGCTATCAGGACGCAGAAGGTCAGCCTCTCGGTTCGTTCTACCTCATCAAGAGTGCAGGCATCTTCCAGAGCGACGCCGAAGCAGCTTCTTATGTAGACAAGAACGGCAACCGCATTCAGCCTAACGCAAAGGCAGGCGACTTGAAGTTCATCGACAAGAACGGCGACGGCAAGATTACAGACGCCGACCGCCAGTACTGTGGTTCTGCCACACCGAAGTACACCTTCTCGTTCTCTGGCGGCTTCACATGGAAAGACCTCACCTTCTCTGCAATGCTTCAGGGCGTAGCAGGAGCTAAGGCGATGAACGTTGCAAAGTATATGACACTCTCAGACGTTCAGGGCAACTTCAACCGCGACTCGCGCATCCTCGACGCATGGAGCGAGACAAACCGCGACTCTGACATTCCGCGCCTCTCTAAGAACGACCCGAACGGCAACTTCTCTACAGCTTCCGACTGGTATCTTGAGAATGCTTCATACCTGCGTCTGAAGAACGTGACCGTAAGCTACGACCTCACCAACCTTCTCCGCAAGTGCTCACACTTCGGTTCGCGCAACAGCCGTCTGAGCGTTTACGTAAGTGGCGAGAACCTCTGCACCATCACCGACTACACCGGCATCGACCCCGAGTGTGGCGGATGGGACGCTATGAAGTATCCGGTGGCTCGCACATTCTCTTTCGGTGTGAAACTTACTTACTAAAACAACTAAAAAGCAATATCTATGAAAGCAAAATATATATTGACAGCCGTTTTCTCTGCGGCACTGTTGAGCTCGTGTAGCGATTTCCTCGACGTACAGAAAGAGGGCGAGCCTACTACGACGCTATATTTCACCAATGACGATCAGGCTGTAGATGCTATCGACGCTCTCTATGCGCCGATTCATCAGGAGGGCCTCTTCGGTCGCGAACTTTACTGGGAGCAGGGCGGTGCGTGCGACATCGTTTGGGGCCGTACGCGCAGCTATCCTACTCTCGCCAACCTTCAGTATACAGGCGATGAAGACCCGTTGAAGGGCACATACGGTCGCCTTACCGGCGTCATCTCTCGCGCCAACTGGGTTGTGGAGCAGTTGCTGAAGAAGCAGCAGTCTACAGCACTCACCGCTGTAGAGACACGCTCGCTCGGCGAGGCATTCTTCATGCGCGCCTTCAGCCACTTCTATGTTGCCTACCGCTACGGTAACGACAAGCAGGGTGTGCCGTTCGTACGCTACGAGGACTTCCCTGGCGGCTACGACAACTCTATTCCGAAGCAGCAGGCATCGGTAGTGGACAACTACAAGATGATTATCGAAGACCTCGACAACGCCATCAAGTATCTGCCGAACTTCAAGGACTACGGCATCGACAACCGCGGACGTGCTCACAAGGCAGCCGCCGTTGCTTACAAGGCTAAGGTCTATGCTTACTGGGCTGCGTTCGACAGCAAGCAGTGGGAGAACGTGATAAAGATGGTAGACGCTCTCGAGAATGAGTACGGACGCGACCTCGCTCCCGAGTTCGCAGACATCTTCTCTTCCGACTTCTCTAACTACTGGACAAAGGAATACCTCTTCGGCATTGCCGGCACAGGTGGCGACACTCCTGGCGGCTCCGAGTTCCCTGGCGTAATCCTTGAGAACAAGGGTTGGGGCGTCTACAACGGTTGGGGTCAGATCAAACCGTCGTACGACATCTTCGAGGAGATGCTGAAGGACGGTGCAGGCAACGCCCGCATCACACGCTCTGTGCTCGAATACGGTCAGGAGTTCCAGTTCTTCGGCGAGACACGCAAGTTCTTCTCTACATCAGACGTTGAGTCGGGCTTCATGATCAACAAGTACATGGATCCGTTCAAGTACGAGAATGCCGACAAGAACGGCTACGTAAGCTCTAACGGCAACTGGCCTACAGCGCGCGTTCACATGCCGCTCGTACGCTTTGCCGAGATGCTTCTGTTCCGTGCCGAGGCTAACCTCGTTCTGGGTCATGCCGACCTCGCAGCAAAGGACATCAACCGCGTGCGCAACCGCTCTCACCTCACTCCGCTGTCGGGCAACGCTACATGGGCTGACCTCTATCACGAGCGTCGTTGCGAACTCGCCTTCGAGTACAGCGACCACCTCTACGACCTGAAGCGCTGGTTCCACTCAGGTGCAGCCGAGATTAAGGAGCTTGCTAAGAAGGAGCTGAACGCTCATCCGCGTGCACGTCACTATGCTGACCGCGGCGACTGGAACAGCACCTTCGAAGTAGGACCGTACGAGGACTATCTGAACGAGGCTAACCCTGCGGTTAAGCCCGTAGAGTACGACGACCATCTCATGGTGTTCCCGTATCCTTCAACAGAAATCACGAAGTCGGGTGGTGCGCTGAAGCAGAACGACGGCTATTAAAAACTCATTAACCGACGGTTACAAACACTCGTTAACCGTCGGTTACTAATACTTATTAAACCAAAAAACTCCGCACAGCAGAATGTTTCGCTGTGCGGAGTTTTTTGTTGTGTTATTTCCGTGGCGTGGTAATGATATTCCCGCATATCTGTAACATTGTAGCAGATATGCGGGAATGATGTTTTACCTACGTGGTAATTTTATTTAGTGTAAAGCATATCGTCTGGAAGTATGCGACTACTGTTGTATCTGTCCGTAATCTTTATCTTAAGGCTCTGTCCCATGTAGTCCTCGAAGTAAATGATGCGCATCTCGTGGAAACCGGCTTCCAGCGCCACCTTACCAGCTACGAACTCCTGACTGTGCGAACCGTCGTTGTCGATAATCTCCTTGCCGTCGATGAACAGGCGCGAGCCGTCGTCGGAAGCAATGTCGAAGTAGTAGACCCCCTTCTCGGGTATCTTTATGAACGAACGGAAGTCGTAGCCGAAGTGGTCCTCGCTTCGAGCCTCGGTGATGATGAAGTTGTTCAGCACGCCCTCCTTCACCTTCTTACCATTGTTGAAGATGTCGGCAGTCTTCTTGAACTTGCCCTCATAGTAAGTGTAGTTCACGCCGTGCTTCTTCGGTTTCACGTTCAGAGCCGGCAAGTACGGACCCTCCTCGTCAATCGACGTGATGCCCGACGGATAGTAGTAAGCGAACTCTCTGCCCTGCGGTGTAGTCACCCACGAGTCGAAGCGTCTTTCGCCCTCATACATCTCGATAACGCGTCCGCCACGCACCAGTCCGCCGTAAGCGTCCGTACCCGTCACACGTCCGTAGGCAAGACAGATGCCTTTCTCCTGACCTATGAACTCGTTGTCGTGGTCGTGACCAACGAACACGCCCATCACGTCCTTACATTCGGCGAACGAAGCGAACATTCCGCTGTTGATGTCAGCCGCGCAAACCTCGCCCTCGTCGCATCTGCCCCAAGTGCCTGGACGGTTCATTAGGTTGCGATATTCGGGTAGAGCGATGTGGAAGAACGCCAACGCCGGCAGAGGAGTGCCGCCGTTCAGGTCTGTGTAGTGCTTGCTCTGGTCGCGGTACCACGCAATCTGTTCGAAGTGAATCCAGTCGTAGTGACCCAGCTCGTCGGTTTCGGGATAATCGTTAGAGTCGATGCAGTAGAGCAGCGACTGCACCTTGTCTTTCTCCTTCGACCCGTACACAGGAATGACATACTGGCCATGGCCCGGAATGCCCTGCGGTCCGTGCGAGCCTACGAAGTAAGGCGACTTCAACAGCTCGTCGAATATCTCCTGCTTGCTCATATACTGCGGCTCGGCGTCGTGGTTGCCCAGCGTCACGGCGAACGGCATCTTCGCCTCGTTGAAAATCTTTATTATAGCCTTCCATCCCTCCTTAGCCGGGTTGGCAGTAACGATGTCGCCCGTGAGAATAGCGATGTCGGGCTTCTCCTGACTCAGTACGGAGAGGATGGTGTTGCGTGTGGTGTCGCATCCGGCAGATGTCGGGTCCCAATGGATGTCGGTGAACTGCACAATCTTGAACTTGCCGTCGTTGTTGAAACGGAACTTGTGTTGTGCAAATGTGGTTCCTGCTACCAGCAAGAAGAGCAAAGTAACTAATAGGTTTTTGTTCATTTGTTATAGTTGTTTATAGTTGTTCTTATTGGTTCGTACGTTTGTTGCATTTTGTTTTGAAACGTGTGGTTGCCGTGCTTAGTAAATCTCAATCTCGTCCAATGCCAGTTCGCTCGGTTCGCCGGCGTTGTAATGACCCTCATGACACTTTCCGCCGCCCAGAACCACGAGCCTTACGAACCTTGCGCCGCTTTCCTCGAACTTCACCTCGACGGGGAAGCGTGTAGCCTCGGTAAGCGAGAAGTCGTATTCGGGTTTCTTACAAGCAACCGTTCTGTATTCGTTGCCGTCATCAGAAACCATCACCCTCACTTCGCGAGTCGGCCACATCGAGTTCCAAGTGCGCCACAGCGTACCGAGTTTCACTCTGCTTATTGTCGTCGCCTCGTGCAGACTGATGTCTATCCGCAGCGTGTCCTTGTTGAAGCCCGTCCAGTTGTGCATATTCTTAGAATATCCGCGCAGTCCGTCGGTGAGCGCATATCCTTCGTGCATATTCTCCCAATCAGCCTTCGGCGAGCACACATAGCTGCAGCCCGTAGCCTTGTTCACGGCGAACCGCTTGTGCGTCAAGCCGCCCATCCGCTTGCCGTCAACGTACACCGCTGCCCATAGCTCCGTCTCCTTGTCGAGCGCTATCGGCGCAGAGTAGGTCTTGAAGCGGTTTTCGTCGGCGCAGTCGAGCGCATAGCGTATCTCGGCGTCGGGGCAGAGCGTCTTGAGCTTCACCTCATATACGTTCTGCGCATTGTTCCATGAGCCGCAGAACTCAGCCTCATAGAAGTTGCGGCAGGCATGCACGCCCTTCTTGTCGAGCCATGCAAACTGCGTCTTAAGACGCTTGTGGAAGTCGTTGACGTCCTTCTTCCCAGCGTCGGTCCATTGCACCTCAGCCATAGCCATCAGTCGCGGATAAGCCATATACTCCAGATAATCAGCCGTCTGAACATACTCGCCCCAAAGATTAGCCTGCGTACCGATTATGTACTTCTGCTCCTCCGGCGTAAGACTCTCGGGCAACGGATTGTACGCATACACGCTGTCCAAAGGCAGATAGCTGCCAATGGCAAGCGGAGCATGCTCAGGGTCCTCCTGATAGTGGTCGATATAGCAGTAGTCGCCCGGCGTCATTATCACCTTGTGCTTCATCTTCGCAGCCTCAATGCCGCCCACTTCGCCTCTCCACGACATCACGGTGGCGTTCGGCGCCAGTCCGCCCTCCAGAATCTCGTCCCAGCCGATGATGTTCTTTCCCTTGCTGTTCACGAACCGCTCAATACGATGGATGAACCAGCTCTGCAGCTCGTGTTCGTCCTTCAGATTCAGCTTCTTTATCAGCTTCTGGCAGCGCGGACAAACCTTCCACGCCTTCTTCGGACACTCGTCGCCGCCGATGTGTATATACTCGCTCGGGAACAGATCCATCACCTCCGTCAGCACGTTCTGCAAGAACTCGAACGTCTGCTCCTGCGGACAGTACACCTCGTCGAAGATGTCCATATAGTCGCGCACCACATACTGCTTGCCCAGTCCGCACGAATACTGCGGATAAGCCGCCAGCGCCGCCGACGAATGTCCAGGCATTTCAATCTCTGGTATAATCGTGATGAATCGGTCGGCAGCATACGCCACCATCTCCTTAATGTCCTGCTGCGTGTAGAAACCCTCCTGCGGTTTTCCGTCGAATCGGCGCGGAAAGTAGTAGTCGGAGTGACCAATCATAGTCTGACTGCGCTTCGATCCCACCTCCGTAAGTCGCGGATAGCGCTTTATCTCGATGCGCCAACCCTGGTCGTCGGTGAGATGAATGTGCAGTCGGTTCATCTTGAACGCCGCCATAAGGTCGATGAAGCGCAACACGGTCTGCTTCGACTGGAAGTTGCGAGCCACGTCAATCATCGCACCGCGATACTTAAAGCGCGGCGCATCCTTAATCTCTACGCACTGAACCGCAGCCTTGGCGTCAGCATCCGCCGGCACCAGCTGCATGAACGACTGCACGCCGTAGAAGAAGCCCGCTCCTTGAGCGTTCGACTTTATAACGGCACGCTTCGGCGTCACCTTCAGTTCGTAGGCTTCGTCCTGCAGAGTGTTGTCCACAACCAGCAGCAACTGCGCTTTCTTCGCCGTTGTCGACCTTGTGTGTATGTTGTTGTCGTTCAGTCTGCCTTCAAGGTAGCCAACTATTGCCTTCCGCTTGTTGAGGTCTTTCGGTATGCTTACCTTCACTTCGCTGCCGAGTCTGAGCACTCTGCCAGTAGTCACCTCCAGCTTGTTAGGCATAGGTATGATGTCTGCCGACCCTTGCTCTTGGGCGTTGCATGTTAACAATGACAAAGCCGTAAAGATCAGAAGCAATGTTTTTCTCATAAATGATTCTACTTTTTTTGATTTGTCCGATTAATTCATAACGCACGCTAAGGTGCGGTTTCTATGCAAATGTAAAGAAAAAAACGCAATTATACACCTCAATGTATAGAAAACTTTCCGGTTCACAAAAATTATTCTTACCTTTGTCTACACCTAAGCAGTCGACTGAAAACGATCTCCGCAGGTTGTTCTTCAGCCGTTGCCGACCATGAAAGAAAGTCAAACAACAAAATAACAAACAATCTATAGAACATTATGAAAATAAACAGACTATTTGCTATTGTGGCTCTTGCCGTATGCGCAGTCACAGCCAGCGCACAGTACAACATGCCCACACAAACCTTCACATACGACAAACCATACGCCGTTGAGAAGATAAAGGCACCGAAAGGCAAGAAGGTGAAGAACGTAATATTGATGATTGGCGACGGCATGAGCCTCATGCACGTCTACACGGCGTGGACAGCCAACCGCGGAAAACTGTGGCTCGAGAACTCTACAGCCACCGGATTGTCGAAGACTTGGGCAACCAACAAGCTCGTAACCGACTCCGGTTCGGGCGGAACATCGCTCGCTACGGGCGTAAAGACCTGCTACCATGCCGTAGGCATCGACCCCGAAGGCAAGCCGCTGACGTCGCTCGTAGACGTGGCGAAGGAGCTTGGCAAGGATGCGGGCATCGCCGTGACATGCCGTCTGTGGGACGCTACGCCATGCGATTTCTGCTGCCATAACATCGACCGCGACAAGGAAGAAGAACTCATCGGCGACTATCCTGCAAGTGGTGTCAACTTTGTGTTCGGCGGTGGCGCGGAGAAGTTCGCCAACCGCAAGGACGGACGCGACATCTTCAACGAACTGCGTGTGAAGGGCTATCATGTTTCGCGTTCGCTCGACGACTTCTTCGCATACGACACCAACAGCAATATCTTTGCCGTGCCTTACGACAAGGACACTCCGCTGCCCGACGAGCGCGGCGACCTGCTTGCGCGTGCTTCGTTGAAGGGCATCGAACTGATGAACCGCAACAAGAAGGGCTTCTTCATGATGATCGAAGGCTCGCAGCTCGACGACTACGGACACTTCAACCAGCTTGATATGCTCATGAAGGAGACGCTCGACTTCGACCAGACCATTGGTAAGGTGATGAAGTGGGCGGCAGAAGACGGTGAGACACTCGTCGTGGTAACAGCCGACCACGAGACGGGCGGACTCACGCTCGTCAACGGCGACAAGAACGAAGGACGCGTAGAGTGCTGCTTCTCTACACGCGACCACTCAGGCGCTATGGTTCCGGTCTACGCCTTCGGTCCGGGCGCAGAACATTTTACCGGAATCTACGAGAACACCGACGTGTTCAAGCGCATCAAGCAGCTGCTCACATACGGAGTAATCAAGTAATATACAAATAAGATGAAGAAAGCGATATTAACCCTAACAGCCTCGCTCTTTGCGGTGCTTGCGCCGGCTCAGAACCTCATCTCTTCTGGCTCGCCGCTCTACAAGCTGCCTTACAAGAACACGTATGTAATGCAGACACTCGTGGCGGAGAACACGTTCCGCACGGCGAAGGTTGAGAAACCGAAGCCCGGCACCTTCGAGCAGGCACGCAAAGTGCTGCCCTCGCCCTATTGGGAGGGACACCAGAAGGAGATAGAGATGTACTGGAAGGCGTGGCAGATAGGTCTGAAGAACGTCTGCCAGCCGCTCGACGACTCGGGCTTCGTCACCTCATACATCTCGCCCGCCTACAATGGTAACATCTTCATGTGGGACGATGCGTTCATCACTATGTTCTGCCGCTACGGCGACCGCTTCTTCCCGTTCCAGAAGACGCTCGACAACTTCTACGCTAAGCAGCATCCCGACGGATTCATCTGTCGCGAGATACGCGCCGACGGCTCCGACTGCTTCGGTCGCTACGACCCAACATCTACTGGTCCGAACCTGCTGCCGTGGTCGGAGTGGCTCTACTACACGCAGTTCGGTGACGACAATCGTCTGAACAAGGTGTTCCCCGTGCTTGCCGCCTACTACAAGTGGCTGAAGCTCAACCGCACCTGGCGCAACGGTACATACTGGAGCAGCGGATGGGGCACAGGCATGGACAACATGCCGCGCGTGCCCGATGGCTACAACACTATCTACAGCAACGGTCACATGGTGTGGCTCGATGCCTGCCTGCAACAGATAATGGTGGCGAACATTCTGCTGAAGATGGGCTTCTACCTTGAGCGCTGGCAGGAGATAGAGGAGTTTGAGGACGACATAAAGAATCTCTCGGCGTATATCAACAAGAACATGTGGAGCGAGCGCGACGGCTTCCTCTACGACCAGTATGCCAACGACTCGCTCTCTGCGACGCAGGGCATCTATGCTTACTGGGCTTTGCATACCGATGTGCTGCCCAAGCAGCGCCTCGACCGCCTCGTGGAGCATCTCGACGACACCTGCAAGTTCAACCGTCCGCACCGTGTGGCGTCGCTCGCTGCCGATAACCCGAAGTATAAGGCTAACGGACGCTACTGGGAAGGCGGCGTATGGCCCGGCACCAACTATATGGTTGTTTCGGGACTCGTAGAGAAGGGCTATCGCCGACTGGCTCACGACATCGTGATGAACCATTACAACAACGTGCTGAAGGTGTATAAGAAGACGGGCACGTTCTGGGAGTATTACGCTCCGGAGGATGCTGCGCCGGGCTTCATGGCTCGCAAGGACTTTGTGGGTTGGACCGGTCTGCCGCCAATCGCCGACCTCATCGAGTATATCTTCGGCATACGTGCCGACATACAGGACTCGCACGTGACGCTCGACGTGCAGCTGCTCGACGCTTACGGCATCGACCGCTATCCACTCGGCGCCGACGGCAATATCTCGTTCAAGGTGGCTAAGCGCAGTTCTGTTAACGAGAAACCGAAAGTTACTATCAATACGAATATCCCATTCAAGCTGACGCTCATTTGGGGCGACGGCGAGAGTGTGGAGAAGGAAGTAGCCGTAGGCAACAACGCAATATGATGTAATGTTGATGTGTTGATGTGTTGAGATGTTGAGATGTTGACATTACTCCGCACAACTCACCGCCTCAACATATCTCAACATCTCAACATAACAACATCTTACCACCACAACATATCTCAACATCTTATCATCTCCCCACCTCAACATCTCACTATGCTTACAAAAATGATATTCGCCACACTTCTGCTCTTCGCGCTCTCAGCCCTCAACGGCTACGCGTCGGAGAAGAAGCGTGAGGCAAACTGCACCGTCGTCATTGCTGCCGACCTGCATTTCGATATGCCGCCAGAGACCGACCAGTTCCACCATGTGCTCGCCATCAATGCGCTCGGCGACCATCGACGCATCGACGGAGTGATACTCGCCGGCGACCTCTTCGACAAGTCAGACCCGAAGATACTCGACCTCTACCGGCAACGTTGGGAGCGCGGACCCGGCTACCGGCAGATTCACTACGACACTTATCCCACCTTCGGCAACCACGACATATCGCCCGAGACTGGCAGACCGGAGCAGAACCGCATAGGTATGGAGTTTAATCTCCACTACCTCGACTCTACGCTGCTCGACATGAAGCAGACTGGACGCATCTTGAACATACACCGTTCGTCGCGTTCCTACTCGTTTGACATCGGCGGCGTTCACTTCGTGTGCGGACAACTCGCTGCAGGCGACACCACCTACTGCGAGAGCAACATGCAGTGGATTGCAGACGACCTGAAGAAGTACGCTTCCGACGGCAAGCCAGTGGTCTACGTGCAGCACTACGGCTTCGACGCTTGGGCGCTGGAGTGGTGGACGGAGGAGCAGCGAACGCAGCTCTTCGACATCCTCGAACACTACAACCTCGCTGCGTTCTTCGTCGGTCATACCCACGCCAAATCCGTGCAGCACTATCGTGGCTACGACATCCACCAGGTGAATAACGCCTGGCGCGACGAGGACGGCAACGCCTCGTTCGACGTGCTGCAGATAAAGGGCAAGCGTGTCACGGTAGAGACCTACGAGGTGCTCGACGGTAACGGCAACTTCAAGCGGTTGTCACTTTAAGGGTAGAAGGAAGTTGCGTATGATGTTGAGATGTTGAGATATGTAATGTTGATGTGTTGATGTGTTGAGATGTTGACATTACTCACATATCTCACCACATCACCACATCACCATAACACCATCATTGAATAAAACGATATATGAAGATACTGTTGATAGGCGAGGCGAGCTTTCTTCACAATACTTTGAAGAAAGGACTCGTCGAGCGTGGACACCGCGTCACAACCATGTCCGACGGCAATGGTTGGCACGATGCTCCGCGCGACATCGACCTGCGCCGCGACGGGCGTTGGGGCAAGTTCGGCGGCTTGTGGGTGGTGTGGCAGTTGCTGCGCCATCTGCCGCAACTGTGCGGCAACGACGTGGTGCAGATACACAACTATCAGTTTGTGCCGCTCATGTATCGCTGGAACACGCTACTGCTGCGCTTCCTCAAGCTCACCAACCGCCGCGTTGTGAAAGGTTGCTTCGGCGACGACCCGCAGATATTCCGCCGTCAGGCGCAGGGCGTACCTGCCTATTCCGACACCTATTGGAGCGGACAACTGCAGAACGCCGACCAGCATCGCGACCGCATCGCCGAAGTCGTTGAGCACGGTGCTGAGGCTTCGTGGCGCAAGACGACCCACATGGCTGATGCCCTCGTGGCTTGTCTCTACGAGTATTGGCTCGACTACAACGAACCGCCTTACGCCACAAAGCTCCATTATATCCCGCTGCCCATGGAGTGTGAAGAGATGGTGAGATGGTGTGATGGTGAGATGGTGAAATGGTGTAATGGTGAGATGGTGAGATGGTGTAATGGTGAGATGGTGAGATGTATTGGTAATGTCACCACCTCACCATCTCACCCCAACAACTCTCAACTTGCACCCTCTCATCCCCTCACCATCCTCATCGGTCTTCAGCCCAAGCGCGACTTCATGAAGGGCGCAATGAAGATAGCAGCCTTTGTTGAGGAGGTGGCGCGTAGACATCCCGGCAAGGTGCAGATTAAGTACGTAGAAGGAGTGCCTTACGACGAGTACATGCGTCTGCTTGCTGAGGCTGACGTGCTTGTCGACCAGCTCTACAGCTACACCCCGTCGATGAACTCGCTCGCGGCAATGGCTCGCGGAACGGTTGTCATCGGTGGAGGCGAAGAAGAATACTACGAGTTTATTGGTGAGGATACGCTGCGCCCGATTATCAACGTGCGCCCCGATGTGCCCGACGAGGAGAACATCGCGGCGATTGAGCGTGCCCTCTTCACCGGCGGAACGCTCGAAAGAATGGCGCAAGAGAGCATACAGTTTGTTCATAAGTATCACGATTATCGCCTTGTAGCGAAGCAATATGAACAGTTATATTATAGTCTTTAGCATGCTAAATTATAGTCTTTAGCATCGTGCGGCGTTCGCAATCCGATTGGATTCCGTACGCCGCCCGATCAGATTGCGTTCGCCATCCAATCGGACTGCGTTCGCAGCACGGTCACCGAACCTATTGTTTTAGGGTGTTAATAAGCTCAACCCACTTTCCAAAAACATTATCCTTGAAGTACTGTCTGCCCACTTCGAGCGCATTCTCTCCGTACTTTTTGCGTATATCCTCCGAACTCATCATTTGGCAAAGTGCCTCGCTGAACGCCTTGCAGTCGTCCTGCTCCACGATGATGCCGTTGACGCCGTTCTGCACAATGTCAGCCGCACCGAACTTGAAGTTGAACACTACAGAAGGCAGACCGCATGCCTGCGCTTCGATGAGCGTCATCGGCTGACCCTCATAGCGCGACGACATGATGTGCAGACTGTATTCTGGGTAGACATCCATTATGTTGTTGGAGCGTCCGCAGAGTGTGATATAGTCGTTCAGACGCAGCTGGTCTATTTGTTCTTGCAGCTTGTCGTGGAGCGCCCCCACACCGTATATGTCCAAGTGCCAGTCGGGATGCTGTTCAGCCACTCGTTTCCAGCAGTCGATGAGCATATCGAACCCCTTCTGATTCTCCAGTCTGCCCACAGCTATCGCCTTCTTCCGACCGTAGTCTGCCACGCTGCGTTTCGGTTGCTCAATGAAGTTGGGTATCAGCCGCACGTTCCTGCCGTCTCCGAAAGCGTGCATGTCGCCCCTCGTGAGGCAGATAACGGCGTCGGCGCTGCGCTTCGTGAGCCAGAACAACTGCTGATACGGATTGAACGGACGCGCAAGATGTGACTCATACACCTTTTTCGCCCGTGTGCGACAGAACGGAAGAAGCAGCGCGCCGAGCGTTGTGGTGAAGAAGATGATATCGGGGTCGAGCTGCTTCACCGCCTTGTTGAGTCGGCTTGCAGCACGTGCGAGCGTCGCCACCCTACTTGCGAGTGTCGCAATGTGTCTGTGGCTTTTCGTGGCGAACGGCACGTCGAGTCTCACGAACCCTATGCTCTTGTCGAGACTATACAGCACGGGGCGTTCGTCCTTGTATACAGACACTATCGTCACATCGTGCCCGTACTTTGTTGAAAGCTCGTTAGCCTTCAGCGAGACAATGCGTTCTACGCCGCCGTTCTCGGCAAAATCCTCAACAATATATACTATCTTCATAATCTTATCGGCTTAATGTTTTGAATAAACGGCACGTCATTCGCAGACCGATTGTGTCTACGAGCAGCGCCTTCAGCGAGTCTTTCCACGTAGCGTAACCCGAAAGGGATATGCGCTGAGGCTTCAGAAGTATGGTCTCTGTGCGGCGGAAGGTGTAAAGTTGCGCCGTAAGCATGTTCATATACAGGCGGTGCCAGCGTCGTTGACGGGTGTCTATGCCCAGTTCGTCAACCAGAGTGAGCTGTGCTTCGAGCAGCGAAGTCAGTCCGTTAGCCTTGTCCTTCGCCGCTATGCCCTCCGCATTATAATGGTAGATGTAGCGTCCGTGGTTGACGGTAGCTATGCACGGGTGCTGCTTTATCAGTTCGATGTGCGTCAGCATATCCTCAAATTTCTTTCCAATCGGAAACCTCACGCTATCGAACAGCTCGCGCTTGAATATCTTGTTGCACACCCAGCAATGCTCCGTACCCATGTAGGCGAGCCAGTCGAGCGCATCGTCGAAGACATGTTCGCCAGGCTGGAACAGCGTCTCGTCGGGCAGCCCAGGCTTCTGCAGCATTGTGAATTCGATGATGTCGTATTCGGCATGTTTGGCGAGCGCATCGAGCAGCGGCGCATACGTATCAGCCGCCACCTCGTCGTCGCTGTCCACGAACGTTACGTATCTGCCCACGGCATGTTGCAGTCCGAAGTTGCGAGCATCGGAGAGTCCGCCGTTCGGTTTGTGGAAGCACCTGATGCAAGCGTGCTTAGCGGCATACTCGTCCGCTATCAGTCTGCTCTCGTCGGTCGAACCGTCGTCGACGAGCAGCAGTTCGCAGTCGCTGATGCGCTGCGCAAGCACGCTGTCTACGCATCGGCGCAGCGAGTCTGCCACATTATATATAGGTATTATTATGCTCAGAGTCATGGATTACGTTTTTTCTGTTGCGTATTGAGATAAGGTTATCTTATTCCGGTTTTCAGTTTGACGATATTCTTAAGCGTGTGCCAGCGGAACGAAAGTTTCTGCCAAAGCGAGTAATTGCTTCCCTTGCCGTTGCACGATGTAGCCGCATCGTGTCGGCGGAACAGCAGCAGTCGGTCGTCGATGAAGTGCAACGAACCGCAGAACGCTGCCACGTTGCCGATCCAGATGTCGTGCATCGGGATGTCGGTAGGGAAGGGCAGCGCCTTGCTCAGCACCTCACGCTTGAACGCCATGCAACAGCCCGTATAGCCATTGCGCCAGAGAAGGTTCGAGAGACGTCCGCGTTTTACGTGCATCAGCTGGAAAAGCGACTCGCTTGTTGTGTTCAGAAGGCTGTCTGTAACCCTCGCGTCGCTCACCACGCAGTCGCACATCTGCAGTTCCTCCACGCATCTCGTCACCTTGCCCTCAAGCCATACGTCGTCCTGGTCGGCAAGAAAGATGTATTCGCCTTTGGCATTGCGCAGCGCCCACTCGAAGTTGAGCGTAGGCGAGTGGCGCCGCGGTCCGTCAACGATGCGTATTCGGCGGTCGTTGAGGCTGCGCACAATGTCGATAGTGCCGTCCGTAGACCCGTCGTCGCTCACTACCACTTCGTCCTCGGCAGAGAGTTGCTTGAGTATCGACGCCAACTGCTCGCCAATGTACCTTGCGCCGTTGTATGTAGCGATGCAAACAGAAATCATATCCACAGGGAGTTAGTTGATAACAGCTATCTTGCAGACCGTTCCCTTGCCGCCGTCTTCTGTGGCTGCCTCTACCATGTATATGCCGCTCGCCACGCGCTTGCCCTTAAGGTCGCATCCGTTCCAGCGGTACGAACCGCCCGTACTTCTGCCCTGGTTTACGAGAGTGCCGTTCGAGGTCACAATCTTCACGTCGGCGTTATAGCTCAGACCCACCACGGTGATGTATCCCGTGTAGTCGGGCGTCACGGGGTTAGGGTATGCATACACGTTGTCCTTTGTCATCTTCTCGCTCGGTGTTGTTGCGTCGCTCTGATACGAGCACAGACCCTTCTCCGTTGCGAAATAAACCATGTTCGAGTTAGGGTCTGCCAGCACGTAGTAGACCGTGTTCGAAGGCAGCGGCGAGTTGTCGGTAGTAAAGTGCTCGATCTGCGTGTTGCAGTCGTCGCTGATGAGGAATACACCGCTCGAAGTGGCTATCCACTTGCGGTTGCCGCCGTCGACGGCGATGCAGCGTGTCTCTACGTTAGAGAGCAGATAGTCGGCGAGGTTCGTTCCGTCGTTGCGCGGCACTTTGTGCTGCGTAACCTGTCCGCCGCCGTTAGCTACGTCGTTCGGCGTCATATACAGCGGACCCGCCGATGTCGACAACCAAATATTTTTGTTCTTGTCCTCCGTTACATGAAACAGATAGTATGGCTTCAGCGTAGTGTAGTCCTCGTTTGTGAATGTTGGTCCGCCTGCGTCGTACAGCTTGTTGTTCTTGTAGTCGTAGGCAAAGAGTTTCGTCTCCTCCCAGTAGCTGTTCACGAACCACATGTAGCCGTATGTCGGACTCAGGAACAGCTCCTTCACATCCCAAGCGTTGTCCTTCGTCAATCCGATGTTGTTCATCACGCTCCACTCGCCGTCCTTGCCGAGCATCTTCAGCGGATTTGTAATCTGACTGTTCAGTACCCACAGATTGCCCGTAGGGTCGTACTTTACGCCGGTTGCCATGACATAGTTCTTGCTCTTGTCGGCTGTAGCCGACTCGAGCGGGCTGTTGTTACTATTGTAGCACTTCACGAACTTGCCGTCCTGAAACTCGTACAGTCCGCTCTTGGCGCCCACCATCACGTGTCCTTCTTTCAGCGGGTCGAAGTCCATGCATAGATAGTCGACGTTTCCATGTCCGAGTTGTGCTTCTGTAGGTTGCTCGAAGTGGCTCCATGTAGTGCCGTCCCAAACATGCACCTCGCCAGGCAGTTTGCCATCCGTCTCCTGATTCCACATTCCGCCCACGGCGTAGAGCTTTCCGTTGTGTGTGTATAGGCGGTAGAAGTTGTTCGACACCGGACCTTCGGGCTGCACGCCCTCCGTCATGTATGTGCGTTTGCCGTCGGCGTCAAGAGCGTAGTAAGTCAGTTTGCCGTCGGCGGTCTTTGTCCACCATAGCTTGGTCTGTGTGTCCTGCACGTTGGTGCGGTCTTCGCGCAGCGTGGTGAATCCGTCCTCGCGCACCCAGTTGCTCTTGTCGAGCAGATTGTCGGTGAGCTTGCAGCGCAGACGTCCGCGCTCCTTCGACTCGGCGTAGAGGTATCCGTTCTTCACGTACGTATAGCTCACGTTGGTGCCCAGGTCGTAAGTGTCCATGATGGCTCCGTCGCGCGTGTTCAGCTTCACGATGCCGAACGCCGTGGAGAGGTAAGCGTACGGTCCGTCGAAGTCGATATGGTTGATAGTCTTGTCGAGCGTCGTCGTCTTCAGGTAGAAGTCGGGCGCATTGATGACGTCGCCGTTGGCAGACAGCAGGTCGATGTTCGAGTTTGTGTACACCACGACCAGTCGTTTCGAAGCCTTAGCCCAAGCTATGTGGCTCACTCCCACGTCCGACATCACGCCAGCCTTGTCGTAGGTCTGCACGAGTCCGTCGGTTGTGTCGTAAGAGAACACCGAGTTTGAAGCCAGCACGAAGCAGACGTTGCCAGCCGGCTCTATCTCCGTGATGTTGCTGTAACTCTGATAGACAGTCCATCTGTCCTTTGCGCTGTCTGCCCACGCCGTGAGCGTAGCCATGAGGAATATTGCGAGCGAAATTATTGCTTTCATGTGTTTATTGTTTATAATAAATAACGTATGTGCGCGTTATTTATTGTGTATTTCGTCTGAAATCGCTAACTTTGCAATGAAGAAGCGTGCCTTCTTCGCACCAAGTGCGTTTCCGTCGTTTGCGGAAAGACTCTTATAAGCATTATCTACAATAACTAAAACAAACAAATATGAACAAGAGAAAACTATTCACAGCCGTGCTCGCACTCGCTTCCGTATGTGCAGGCACTGCCAAGACCTACGAGCCGGTCGACTACGTCAGCACGCTTGTCGGATCGGAGTCGAAGCACTCGCTTTCTACGGGTAATACCTATCCTGCCGTTGCAATGCCGTGGGGTATGAACTTTTGGACACCGCAGACCGGAAAGATGGGCGACGGCTGGACATACACCTATTCTGCCGACAAGCTGCGCGGTTTCAAGCAGACCCACCAGCCGAGTCCGTGGATTAACGACTACGGTCAGTTTACCGTTATGCCTGTGGTAGGTGCACCCGTGTTCGACGAGGAGAAGCGCGCGTCGTGGTTCTCGCACAAGGCTGAGGTGGCTACACCTTACTACTATCGTGCCTACCTTGCCGACTACGATATCGTTACCGAGATTGCGCCCACGGAGCGTGCTGCCATCATGCGCGTTACGTATCCCGAAGCTGAGCAGGCGAGCTTCGTCGTTGACGCTTACGACGATGGTTCATACGTGAAGGTGCTGCCCGAGCAGAACATGGTTGTGGGCTATACGACAAAGAACAACGGCGGCGTGCCCGAGAACTTCAAGAACTACTTCGTGATGAAGTTCGACCGTCCGTTCGCATATACATCCGTAGTCGTTAACGGCGAGATAAAGAGCGGCGAACTGGTGAGCCAGTGCAACCACGCCGGTGCCATCGTTGGCTTCAAGACAAAGCGCGGCGAGCAGCTCAACGTGCGCATCGCCTCGTCGTTCATCTCTGAGGAGCAGGCTGTGGAGAACCTCAAGGAGCTTGGTGACGACGATTTCGACGCTGTGAAGGCTCGTGGACGCAAGACATGGAACGACGTGCTGGGCAAGATAGAGGTGAAGTCGCACGACATCGACCATCTCCGCACGTTCTATTCGTGCCTCTACCGCTCGGTGCTCTTCCCGCGCTCGTTCTACGAGAAGAATGTGCAGGGCGAAATCGTACACTATTCGCCGTACAACGGTGAGGTGCTGCCCGGATATATGTTCACCGACACCGGCTTCTGGGACACCTTCCGCTGTCTCTTCCCGCTGCTCAATGTGATGTATCCGTCGATGAACGAGAAGATGCAGGCGGGTCTTGTGAACGCATACAAGGAGAGCGGATTCCTGCCCGAGTGGGCTTCGCCGGGTCATCGCGACTGCATGGTGGGCAACAATTCGGCGTCTATCGTGGCTGACGCTTTCCTCTGCGGACTGAAGAACTACGACGCCGAGAAGCTCTGGGAGGCTGTAGTGCATGGTACAAAGGCTGTTCATCCGACTGTCTCGTCTACCGGACGTCTCGGCTACGAATACTACAACAAGCTGGGCTACGTGCCTTACGACGTGAAGATCAACGAGAACGTAGCTCGCACATTGGAGTACGCTTACGACGACTGGTGCATATACCAGTTCGGCAAGCAGCTGGGCAAGTCGAAGAAGGAGCTTGAACCGTTCCGCAAGCGTGCGTTCAACTACCGCAACGTGTTCGACAAGGAGGCCAACCTCATGCGCGGTCGTCTGAAGAACGGCGAGTTCCAGAAGCCGTTCTCTCCGCTGAAGTGGGGCGACGCCTTCACCGAGGGTAACGCTTGGCACTACACATGGTCGGTGTTCCACGACCCGCAGGGACTCATCGACCTCATGGGCGGCAAGCAGGTGTTCAACCAGATGCTCGACTCGGTGTTCAACGTGCCGCCATTGTTCGACGACAGCTACTACGGCGCCGTTATCCACGAGATTCGCGAGATGCAGATCATGAATATGGGCAACTACGCTCACGGCAACCAGCCCGTACAGCACATGATTTACCTCTACGGCTACTCGGGCGAGCCTTGGAAGACGCAGTACTGGATTCGTCAGACTATGGACCGCATGTACAACGCCAACCCCGACGGCTACTGCGGCGACGAGGACAACGGACAGACTTCTGCATGGTATGTGTTCTCGGCAATGGGCTTCTACCCGGTATGCCCTGGCTCGGGCGAGTATGTGCTCGGCGCACCGCGCTTCGACGAGATGACGCTTCATCTCGAGAACGGCAAGAGCGTAAGCATCAAGGCACGCAACAACGAGGACGAGAACTGCTACGTGAAGGCGCTGCAGCTCAACGGCGCTCCGTACACGAAGAACTACGTTACGCGCACCGACCTTATGAACGGCGCTCAGTTCGTTTACGACATGGCGTCGGAGCCGAACAAGCAGCGCGGCACAGCTGAGAGCGATGCTCCGTACTCGTTCTCGAAGACACAGAAAAAGTAATTTTTTCGCTTCAATTTACGGCGGTCTGTAGAATGTATGGTTGCTGGAAAAATCTACCATATCTTCCAGCATCGCCGTAACCTTCATATTATAAACCATTTAAAGGCTGGTGGATTTCCTCAAAAACGGGAAATCTACCAGCCTTTCTTCCAGTCATCTTCCAGCCGTTTTCCTGCTTTTTCGTAATTTTCAACTTTCAACTCTCAACTCTCAATTCTCTTTTTGTGCTTGCTTGTTTCGCCAATTTTTAGTAATTTTGCAGTCCGTTTGCCGCAATTCCTGGCAGACAGCACCCGAAAAGATTAAAGGATAACATTGTAAAGTATATATGACAAGCAGTAAAAACACTCACGCCTCGTCCGTTTGGACCGAGGTAGAATACTCGGCTCGCTGCACGAACCCGTACATCAGCACGCCGATCTACGTACCCGAAGAAACTTCTTATTTCATCTGCCGCGCTGACGGCACACGTCAGCAGTGCCGCCTCTCGTTTGTTGTGTTCCGCGCCGACGGAGCCGACGCCGACGACTGGGAAGACGACCCGATGGTGGGCCGTCTCGACATCTGTGTGCTCGGCGAGGGCGACGAGGAGGTGGAGCCGGTAGAGGCTGTGTATCTCGGCATCTCGCCAGACAGATTCCTCTCTGTAGTGCGCGAGGACGACCAGGAGATTGTGTTCGACTTCACATGGCGCCAGGGCACCGTCGAGATAGACCGTGCGCACGAGACCGACGAGGGCTTCGTCGTGCGCAAGGACGACTTCGGCGACGACGGCATCAGCTGCCGACTCACTCCGCGCGAGGGCAACCCGTTCACGCTGCGTCTGCAGATACCGTATGTGGGTTTCTCTCTGCTCGACGCCGACGACAACAAGCTCTCGGGCGACATCGAGATAGCGCACAGCGACATCCACAACTACTCGTATGCTTTCGTGGGCGACCAAGCTAACGACCGCTTCCAGATAGCGCTCGACGAGGGTAAGCTCAACTATATGTGCGTGCTCAACGAGGATAATCAGCTCTCGGTGCGCGATATGCGCAACCGCATGGAGCTTGTTAAGGAGATAGACCTGCAGGGTCCGCTCAGCGACCTGCTCATGGGCGCTCACACGCTGCTCGTGAAGAACAAGATGGCGCGCTGGCGCATCGCTCTCACCGGCGACGAGGTGGAGGGTGCCGACGCTGTAGAGCTCACGGGAGTGGCTCTCGCGCGTTTCGCCTTCGAGCAGTTCAGCGCTGAGGAGAACGTAGACGAGGACATGCTTGCGCAGCGACTCATGCACATGGAGCAGCACCTCGGTTTCCAGTGGTACTGGCTCGGTGATGCCGACTGGAGTCACGAGAATCTCGACGGACTCATCGACATGGAAGGTCTCGACGCCGACCCAGAGAAGATGATGCGTCAGGCGCTGCTCTTCAACCGCTACGAGGCTTTCATGCAGCGCCTCACAGCCTTCTCCTACATCTCGCAGATGCCTATCCAGGGCGACCAGCTCCAGGCGCGCAACAACAAGCGCAAGATTGCACGCTGCGTGCGCCACATACTGGCTCACCGCGCCGGCGAAGCTAACATCTGGGAACTCGACGACGAGGCTCGACGCGAGATCATCCACTTCCACAGCACGTTCCACCGCGAGTTCGCCGCTGCTTTAGAGGCTTAAGAGCGTTGAACAATAGTTGTAAGCTGATTACCGCATACAGGTAACATCATTACCGCATACCGGAACTTTCATTACCGCATACATGTACTTGAAGTTCCAGTATGCGGTAATTGTGTTTTTGTCGGGTCTCAACCCGATTCGGTGTGTGGTTTTATTGGCAAGTTCCCCAAGAAAAGTGTGGTGTTCGTGCGAAAGTTCCCCAAGAAAAGTGTGGTGTTGGTGTGAAAGTTCCCCAAGAAAAGTGTGGTGTTCGTGTGAAAGTTCCCCAAGAAAAGTGTGGTGAATGCTTGTAAGTTCGCCTAGAAAAGTGTATCTTTGCATTGTAAGTGTCAGTAAATTAGTAAATTAAGTAATTATGGAGCGTAGCATATATTCAAGTCTTAAAAAATGGAAAGAATCGCCGACCCGTAAACCTTTGATACTACAAGGCGCACGTCAGGTAGGAAAGACCTATATATTGAAAGAATTCGGAGCACACGAATACTCGGAAGTGGTCTATATCAACTGCGACGACAACAACGATATGCAGAATATGTTCGTCGACTATGATGTAGATCGTATCATACGCAGTCTGAGTGCAATCTCCGGCGTCTCTATAAAGCCTTCAACCACACTTCTTATTCTTGACGAGATACAGGAAGTGGAGCGTGGACTTGCCTCGTTGAAATATTTTTGCGAGAAAGCACCCGAGTATCATGTGGCTGTAGCAGGTTCGCTTCTTGGCATAACCCTGCACGAGGGCACATCGTTCCCCGTTGGCAAGGTGGATATGTTGTATATGTATCCAATGGATTTCGAGGAATTTCTATTGGCTATGGGTAAGGAGCAGCTTGTAGAATTGCTGCGCAGTAACAGTTGGGCGGCTCTGACGCCATTGCGAGGTATGCTGACCGAACTGTTGCGTCAGTATTATTTCGTAGGTGGCATGCCGGAGGCTGTGAAGGCATACGTGGAGCGTGGAGATATATGGGAGGTGCGTTCCATCCATTCGAAGATAATAGACGCCTATCGCAACGATATGTCGAAACATGCGCCAAAACAACAGGTGCAGCGCATAAACATGGTGTGGAACTCGATACCGTCGCAGTTGGCTCGCGACAACAAGAAGTTTATCTATGGAGCGCTGCGCAAGGGCGCACGTGCCAACGATTTTGAGATAGCAATACAGTGGCTTGTAGATTCGGGTTTGGTGCATAAGGTGCATCGCATAAGCAAACCGGTTGTGCCGCTGAAATTCTATGAAGATATGTCTTCTTTCAAACTCTTTCTGCTCGACTGCGGACTGCTCGGTGCTTTGTCTGAGACGCCTCCCGAGCAGATACTCATCGGCGACAATGTGTTTGAAGAGTACAAAGGCGCTTTCACCGAGAACTATGTCCTGCAACAGCTGAAGTCGTTGCCGCGCACCTTTGTCTACTATTACAGCAATGACAATTCGACATTGGAGATTGACTTCGTTGTGCAGCACGATACGCACATAATACCGATAGAGGTGAAGGCGGAGGAAAATCTCAGAGCGAAGTCGTTGCGCCAGTTCGTCACAGACAACCCTGGTCTGCACAGCGTGCGCTTCTCTATGTCCGACTATCGTGAGCAGGATTGGCTGACGAATGTGCCGCTGTGGGCTGTAAAGTGGGCGTTTTAAAGTGTAGGTTATCTGCGAAGGCATACGAAAAAGCGGCAGCCGGAAACGTTTCGTTTCC
>OGKK01000002.1_pt1 | contig 97323 bp, 144 predicted proteins | sample 1572401 | NCBI WGS metagenome assembly OGKK01 (sample SAMEA2582155, study PRJEB24529) | metagenome | biome: Human gut stool | place: China | collected 2011 | reverse complement strand
CTGTGGCTCAGAAGACCGTGATGGTGCAGCCTAACATGCCTCGCTTCCTGCGTGAGGGCGATAAGAGCACCATCGTGGTGAAACTCTTCAATACTTCCGACAAGAAGGTGAGCGGCAACGCCCGTATGCAGATTCTCGACCCGGAGACCAACAAGGTGGTTTGGCAGAAGACGCAGAACTACAGCATCGATGCCGAGGGCTCTGCTACCATCTCCTTTGATGTCCAGGGACTGAAAGAAGGCGTATATATTAATAAGGTGGTGGCTGCCGGTAATGGCTACAGCGATGGTGAACAGCACTATCTGCCGGTTTTGAGCAACCGTGAACTCGTGGTGAACACCCTGCCTATCACCCTGCATCAGAAGGGTGAGCAGAACTTCGACCTGAGCAAACTCTTCCTGAACAAGGAGGGCAAGCAGGCGAAGGGCACTGAAGATGCCAAGGTAACCATCGAGTACACCAACAATCCTAGTTGGCTGATGGTGAAGGCGCTGCCAGCTATCAGTAATCCGGATGAGGAGAACGCCATCTCGCTGATGTCTGCCATCTACGCCAATACCATCACCACCCATATCCAGAAGACTCTCTCTTTGGATAATCATTCTCAGAAGAATCTCTCTCAGGAGAGCAACCGTCTGCAGAATCAGGTGGAGAAGCTGAAGAAGTTGCAGAACCCTAACGGTTCCTTCTCCTGGTGGAAGGGCATGAAGGGCAGCCGGTATATGACAACGTCGGTAGCCGAAATGATGGTTCGATTGAATGCCATCGCAGGTGTGCAGAAATCCACCGCCAAGATGCTGACTTCCGCCATTGATTATCTCTCCTGGCAGACAGCTCAGGAAGTAAGAGAAATGAAGAAACAGGAGGAGAAAAAGCAGAAGGTGAGTCCTAGCGAACAGGCGCTGCATTATCTCTACATCCTTTCGATGGATGGCAGAAAGATGAAGCAGAATCTGGAAGCTGACAAGGCTTATCTCCTGGAAAAAATGTCGAAGATGACGGGTGATTTCTCCATCTATGGCAAGGCGCGTGCTGCCGTGGTACTCGCCAAGAACAGCCAGCAGAATGCTGCTTACCGCGAGAAGGCTGGCGAATATCTGCAGAGTGTGAACGAATATGCCGTTTACCGCGAGGAGATGGGCCGCTACTACGATACCCGCAAGGCATTGTACAGCTGGAGAAACTATAAGATACCAACCCAGGTATCCGTGATAGAGGCGATGCAGATGCTGAAGCCGAACGACAAGCAGACCATCGAGGAACTGCAGCGCTGGCTCCTGATGTCGAAACGCACCCAGGTTTGGGATACGCCGGTGAACACCGTGGATGCTGTTTACGCCTTTATGAAGGGCAATGAGAGCAACTGGAGCAGGAGGGCTGAGAATGCCGTGCTGAAACTGGATGGCAAGCTGCTGCCGATGCCGCAGGATTCCACTACTTTGGGTTATGTGAAGACCGAAAAGACAGGCAAGGCATCCGTGCTGAGTATCGACAAGAAGAGCGAGTATACCAGCTGGGGTGCTGTCTATGCAGAGTTTAAGCAGCCTATCAGCGAAATCGGTTCTATGGAGTCGGGCATCAAGGTGCGCCGTGTCATCGTTCCTGCCGAATCTGAGAGCAAGGGCAAGGCGCAGGCGAAGGTAGGCGAGAAGGTGAAGGTAACGCTCATCATCACCGCCGACCGCGACTATGACTTTGTGCAGATTACGGATAAGCGTGCGGCATGTCTGGAACCGGTCAACCAGAAGAGCGGTTATCAGTGGGGCATAGGCTGCTATGTTTCTCCAAGAGATCATGCAACAAATTTCTATTTCGATCGTTTATCTAAAGGTAAGCACATCGTAGAAATGGAGTATTACGTGGATAGAAAGGGCGACTATCAGAGCGGAACTTGCACCGCTGAGTGTACCTACAGTCCGGAATTTGGTGGCCGCACAGAGACGTATGAGTTGAGAGTTAACAATTAATAGTTTATAGTTTATAGATTGATAATTTAAAATAGAATAGTATGAAACGGATGAATATATGGATGCTCTCAGCGCTGTTGGCGCTGCCTGCATCAGCACAGAAGATTACAACCCAGCACGAGGTGGTAGACTGCGGACAGGTGGTGTTCCGCAAGCCTGTAACTGCCGAATTCGTGCTGAGGAATGACGGGCACAAGCCTTTGGTTATCAACAATGTGTTGAAAAGCTGCGGTTGTACGGAGGTAGATTATCCGAAGACGAGCATTGCTGCCGGCGAAAGTTTCGTCATCAAGGCGGTATACGATGCCAAGCAGATGGGTACTTTCACCAAGCAGGTTTGCCTCTATACCAATGCGGATGAAGAGCCGTTCATCCTCTCTATGAGGGGAAAGGTAGTGGGCAGCGTAGTAGATTTCGCTGGTTCTTACGATGAGATGCTGGGTGTCATCAAGAGTGATGCCCAGGAGGTGGAGTTTGATGACGTGAACCGTGGCGACCGTCCGGTTCAGCGCATCCATATCTTCAATCCTACCGACGAATTACTGGAGCCGGTAGTGATGCATCTGCCATCCTATCTTCATGCTTTCGTATCGCCTTCCAAGGTAGCTCCGCGTCATTCTGCCGAAATCAGTTTCGTGCTGGATTCCAAGAAACTGCGCGACCTGGGCTTGAACCAGACATCGGTTTATCTCGGTGAGCGTCCTGGCGATAAGATTGCGCCTGAGAAGGAAATCGTGGTATCAGCCGTTCTTCTTCCTGGTTTCGAGAACATGACTCCAGCCAGGAAGGCACTGGCTCCGAAGCTAGAGATGTCTGCCACCGACCTCAATCTGGGTAGTTTCAATGGAAAGAAGAAGCTGAAGGGTGAGATTCTGATTACCAATAAGGGTAAGTCGGAACTGGATATCCGCAGCATGCAGATGTTTACGATGGGCTTGCAGGTGAACCTGAAGAAGAGTAAGATTCAGCCAGGAGAGACCGTTAAGATGAAGGTGACGGCTGTGGCTGCCGACTTGAAGAAATCGCGCGTCAGACACCCTCGTATCCTCATGATTACGAATGATCCTGACCATGCTAAGGTGGTGGTGAAGATTAATGTACAATGATTTAAAAACGAATATCGTGCAGATAGAAATAGATAACGGCAGTGGGTTCTGCTTTGGCGTAACCACTGCCATCAAGAAAGCTGAAGAGGAGTTGGCTAAGGGCGGTAAACTTTACTGCCTGGGCGATATTGTGCATAACGGTATGGAGGTGGAGCGCCTGCATGAAGCGGGACTCATCACGATAGACCATGAGCAGATGGAGGAACTGCAGGGCGTAAAGGTCTTGCTCCGTGCTCATGGTGAACCGCCTGAGACTTATGCCCTTGCCGAGCGAAACAACATCGAAATCATCGATGCTACCTGTCCTGTGGTGCTCCAGTTGCAGCGCCGCATCAAGAAGCAGTATGTCAACAATCCGGAGGCGCAGATCGTGATTTTCGGCAAGAACGGGCATGCTGAGGTGCTCGGACTGGTGGGGCAGACGGAGAGTCATGCCATCGTGGTAGAGAAGTTTGAGGATGTGAAGCAGCTGAAGGAAAGCGGTCAGCTGGATTTCTCGAAAGATATCTATCTTTACTCCCAGACTACCAAGAGTCTCGATGAGTTCCACCGCATCATCGAATACTGCCAGGAGCATATTGTTGAGGGTGCTGTCTTCAAGAGTTTCGATACCATCTGCCGTCAGGTGGCTAACCGCATGCCTAACATCGCTGCTTTTGCCAGCAAGCATGATGTCATCCTCTTTGTGAGTGGCAGAAAGAGCTCGAACGGTAAGGTGCTTTTCAAGGAATGCAAGAGCGTGAATGCCAACAGCTACCAGATAGAAAGTGCCGACGAGATAGATATGAACTGGTTCAAGGATGTGGAAACGGTAGGTATCTGTGGCGCTACCAGTACGCCGAAGTGGCTGATGGAAGAGTGCAAGGAGAAGATTATCAACGATAGTTCTGCTCTCTTACTGTAAGATTTAATGCGTTGATTGTTAGTTAGTTAACCACCTTGCTACCGCGTTTTGCGGTAACAAGGGTATAGGATAGTTCTATCGTTGGCTGAAAAGCTTAATATGTTGGTTATTAATTAGTTAACCAATTTGACGTTGTGTTTTACAACGTCAAATGGGTTTATCTTTTATAAACTGTCTGAAAATAAAACAGGTGATAAATCTTCTCCCGAAGACCTATCACCTTCAAAAAACAGTAATTAACTCAAAATTTATAATCTATATCATTACTACCTTGTTAATATGGTTGCAAAGATACTACATTGAAGTTTTTTTCCAAAATCTTTTTCATCGAATAAAATAAATTTATCGGCAAAAGTAGTATATTTAACGTATTTTTGCATAAATAACCCGGCAGTCTCTTTTCTTTAGCTTATTCTGCTATTGCCTTTTGATATTGTTCCATCAGCCATGCCTTCTGTTCAGGAATGGTCATGTTGCTGTTGTCGAGCGTGATGGCATCATCAGCCTTTCTGAGTGGGGAAGTCTCGCGGTGGGTATCGATATAGTCGCGCTCCTCTACATTCTTCAGAATCGCATCGAAGTCGGCTGGCATTCCTTTCTCCTTCAGTTCATCGAAACGGCGCTGTGCTCTCACCTGTGAGCTGGCTGTAACGAAAATCTTCAGTTCGGCATTTGGGAACACGGTGGTACCTATATCGCGACCATCCATCACGATGCCCTTGTCTTCGCCCATCTTCTGCTGCTGTTCTACCAGCGCCTCTCTGACGAAAGGAACGGCGGCAATCGGACTAACGTGGTTGGAAACCTCTAACGAACGGATTTCCTTTTCTACCAGTTCGCCGTTCAGATAGCAGTCTGGGCGACCGGTTGTTGTATTAAACTTGAATGAGATGCTGATGTTCTTCATCTCCTTCTGCAGTTCTTCAGTCTTTACGGCTCCATCTGCTTCGAAGAGCTGATGACGCAGCGCATAGAGAGTTACCGAGCGGTACATGGCGCCCGTATCTACATAAACATAACCTATTTCCTTGGCAAGATCCTTTGCCATCGTACTCTTACCGCAAGAAGAGTATCCGTCTATTGCTATTGTTATTTTCTTCATAATTTCGAACTAATTTTAATGTATAATTTATAATGTACAATTTATAATCTGTAACTTACATTCAGCATGAGGCTGCTGCTACTGACGTGATATTTGCCGTAGGCAACGTTCAGATGGAAGCGCTCCAGGTTGATACCGCCACCCACAGAGAAACCGGCTCCATGGCTGCTTTCCTCATCTTCTGAGGTGCTGATTTTCATCTCGCTGGCTCTCCGGAAGTTGTAGCCGGCACCTATCCACAGGCTCTCCGAAAGCAGAATGTCGGCACCTGCTACGGCATGATCACGAAGACTGCTGTCCCAATGGTTCAGGTTGACCAGTGTGGCTGATACCCTGAACGGTGCGTTGGCGAAGCGTTTCGTCACACCCAACTGCAGGTCGATAGGCATCTTCTCGTATTCATTATCGTAAGCTTTCAACTGTCCACCCAGGTTCTTTGCCACGCAAGAAACCGACCATTCCGTTTCAGGGTCGTAATAGTTGATGCCCAAATCCACTCCCACAGCGATAGAATTGTAATCGCCAATATACGAAGTGATGAATTTGGCAGCAATACCACCTGCAAACTTTTCACCGAGCATATAAGAGAAGTAACCCGCAACGGCAATGTCCTTAGCCGAGAATTCACCCATCTGGATATTGTTCTCATCCGTCTCTTTCATCTTTCCGTAGTCAACAAGCTGAGCCGAAACAGCCCACGAAGCCTTGTCGTTGACAATACGGTTGAAACTAGCCGAGGCTGTGTTCACCCCCGACATATAGTTCATATAATTGAGATTGACCGTCTTGTCGCTTACCGAAGCCAGGAGAGCCGGATTATGGAATATGAGTGCCTCATCATCTTCTATCAAGGTGATGTTGTCGCCACCCAGAGCAGCTGCGTGAGCACTCACCGGCAAGTGAAGGAAATTATACCCCGTTTGGCTCTCTTGAGCATCAATAATTGTCGCAAAAAGCGTCAATATTGCGGAAATTACATATTTTTTCATTTAAATTTTCTAATTCTTTGGCAAAGATACTGCTTTTTTCAATAATAAGAAGTAATTTTGCAATGTTTTCGTAGGAAATAACGATTTTAAACGGTTTTTATTGTGGAAATTAAGAAATCAAATAGCGCACAACTGGAAGATAAGCGGGTTACATTTTTCCTGCTGGGGTTGCTGCTGGCTTTTACTTTCATCTTCGTAGGACTCCAATATCAGAGAGGTCCGCAGGGAGATGATGACTTGTCGGAATCGATGGAAGATCTCTCACAGGATCTGGAAATGTCGGCTCGCCCCGACCAGAAAGATATGGTGAGTGCAGAGGCTGTTTCGGCTCCTGCTTCTAAGTCAATTACCCAGGAAGTGAAGGCTGCCGAGCAACAGACTCAGAAGGCACCGCAGAAAATCAGTTCTACAACCAGCGAACTGGTTATCGGCGACGGCTCGGGTGTAGTGGATGGAGCTGAGGTGAAGGAAGCGGTTCCTGAAACTCCCATTGAGAATCCGGGAGCTGAGGCTCCTATCAAACTGACCGTCGTGCAGAAGATACCGCAGTTTCCTGGTGGCTGGTCTGCCTTCATGCAGTGGCTTACCAAGAACCTGAAGTACCCTGTAGCTGCCCAGAAAAGTAGGATTCAGGGAACCGTAGTGGTATCCTTTATCGTAAACAAGGATGGAAGTGTGGCCAATATCAAGGTAAGCACTTCGGTAGATCCATTGCTCGACAACGAGGCTTTGAGGGTGATGAAGATGATGCCGAAGTGGAAACCGGGCATCGATAAAGGCAAGGTCTGTCGCACGATGATTGCCATCCCGGTAGTGTTCCAGCTATAAATTATAAATTGTTCATTGTAAATTATACATTATAAATTATACATTATTATGAAGACAGCAGATGAAATTTTAAGCATGGTAAATGAGTTTCTGGCTAATTTGCCTTACGAAAGAAAGCCAAAGTCTCTTTATGAGCCTATAAGATACGTACTTTCTATGGGTGGCAAGCGTATTCGTCCTACGCTCATGCTTTTGGGCTACAATCTTTTCAAGGACAATCCTGAGAAGATTCTGATGAATGCCGTTGCCCTGGAAACTTATCATAACTATACTTTGCTGCATGATGACCTGATGGACAATGCTGATTTGCGTCGCGGTCATGAAACGGTTCATAAGAAATGGGATGCCAATACGGCAATCCTTTCGGGCGACAGCATGCTCGTTCTGGCTTATGAACGTATGGCTCAATGTGATGAAAAGCATCTTGCCAAGGTGTTGAAACTCTTTACGACCACAGCCCTGGAAATTGGTGAAGGTCAGCAGTTTGATATGGAGTTTGAAAACCGTAACGATGTGAAGGAGGAGGAATATATCGAGATGATCCGCCTCAAGACCAGCGTTCTCCTGGCTTGTGCCCTGAAGATGGGTGCTATCCTTGCCGATGCTTCTGATGAGGATGCAGAGAACCTGTATAAGTTTGGCGAGCAGATAGGATTGGCGTTCCAGTTGCAGGATGATTACCTTGATGTTTACGGCGATACTAAGGTGTTCGGTAAGGAGATTGGTGGCGATATCACATCCAACAAGAAGACGTATATGCTCATCAATGCCTTCAACCATGCCAACGACGCTCAGCGTGCAGAACTGCAGAAGTGGGTTGATGCCAAGGAGTTCGACCGCAAGGAGAAGGTGGCTGCCGTTACCCGTCTATACAACGAGATAGGTATCGACAAAATGGCGCAGGATAAGATTGCTTATTATTTCGAGCAGAGCAAGAAGTATCTCGATGCTGTCAGCGTGCCTGCTGAGCGTAAGGAGGAATTGGCAAAGTATGCTCAGAAAATGATGAAGCGACAGTACTAGTTGATAGTTAATAGTTTATAGTTGACAGTTGATAGGGCAATGTTCAAAGTAATAGATACACATACGCATTTTGATGCGGAGGAGTTTGATGAGGATAGGGCGGAGGCTTTCGCCCGTGCCAAGGAAGCGGGGGTAGGCAAGGTGTTCTTGCCTGCCATCGACGTGAAGACCACACACGCGGTCCTGGCATTGGCTAAGGAATATCCGGGCTATGCTTATCCGATGATTGGTCTGCATCCTGAAGAGGTGAAGGCTGACTGGAAGGAACAGCTGGCTGAACTCCGGAAGATACTGGAGGAGCATCGCATGACCGGTAATGCCTGTCAGGTGGGTGGTTCTCCTCAGTTTTCAGACTTGATTGCTATCGGAGAGGTAGGACTTGATTATTACTGGAGCCGTGAGTTCGAGCATGAGCAGTTGGAGGCTTTCGAGGAACAGGTAAAATGGTCGGTAGAAACCCAGCTCCCGCTGATGATTCATTGCCGCAAGGCGCAGAACGAGATGGTGCATCTGCTCAGAAAGTATGAGAAAGAACTGCCGGGTGGCGTCTTCCATTGCTTTACGGGCAATCAGAAGGAGGCAGAAGAACTCCTCTCGTTCGATAAGTTTGTATTGGGCGTCGGTGGCGTATCTACTTTCAAGAGCAGTCATCTGCGTGAAGACCTCCCTGCCGTAGTTCCTCTGGATCGCATCGTTCTGGAGACCGACAGTCCGTATATGGCGCCTGTTCCTTATCGCGGCAAGCGTAACGAGAGTGCTTTCGTGGTAGAAGTGATGAAGACGCTAGCCAAGGCTTATGGCATAAGCGAAGAGGAGTTTGCCCGACAGACCAACCTCAATGCAGAGCGTGTTTTTCCGCTATCCGTATCCCCAGTGTAGGCAGTAAGCGTTCAAAACTCCTTAAATAAACATAAAAAAATAATGAAAGTTATGGTATTTCGGAGGAAAAGCAATAATTTTGCACTTCGAAATTGTTGCAGCAGCATGTTGCGGCGATTAAGAAGAGTTCTTCGGAATATGGAAAGGTGCTCGAGTGGCTGAAGAGGCACGCCTGGAAAGCGTGTATTCCCCTAAAGGGAATCGGGGGTTCGAATCCCCCTCTTTCCGCAGAAATCACTGAAAATTAGGTGTTTCCAAAACATCGTATTTTATCCAACTAAGTAGAATCCTGCACATTCTTGCACATTTTTGCACATTTTTGCACAATTCTGCTTGCAAATAGCTTGCAAATGATAACAACGAAACTATACTTAGATACAAGAGCGGTCAAGGACGGAGAGCCTGCACCGCTCAAAGTTGCCATTACGAAGAAGCGACAGGCAGCTTATATTCCTCTTGGTGTCAAATTGAAAAAGGAACAATGGGATGTCAAGAAACAAAGAATAGTTGATGCACCAAACAAGCAGAGATTGGAAATATTTGTCAAGAACAAATTGGTAGAGATTGAAAATGCTATATTGGAACTGCAGATGAAGGGAGAACTTACTAAACAGACTTCAACGCAGATAAAGAATAAGGTTGTGGCCTATCTAGACCCTGATGTTAAGAAGAAAGACTTATTTATAAATAGGTATATAGAATATATGAATAGTCGTTCAGCACAAAGGACCAGGGAAATATATGCAACCACTTTGAAGAAGATGCGCGATTTCGATAGCAAGGTAGATACCTACGCTTTTGAAGATATTTCAAAGGATTGGCTGAAAAGGTTGGATGCCGAGTTGGTAAGACAAGGGTTAAAGAAGAACTCCAGGAATATACATTTCAGAAACATACGTGCCGTTTTCAACGATGCTATCGATAATGAGATAACCAGCCATTATCCGATGAGAACATTCGATATAAATCCGGAACAGACAGAAAAACGTTCTCTTTCTGTAGATGAACTACGTACCTTATTTAATTATAATGTGCAGCCATGGCAGCAGAAGTACCTAGATTATTTCAAGCTTACATTCTTCTTGATCGGGATAAACCCTGCCGATATTCTTAATTGTACGGATGAGAATGTTGTAGACGGAAGATTACTGTATAGACGAAAGAAGACGGGAAGACTGTATAGCATCAGACTGGAACCGGAAGCTATACAGATAATAAATAGGTATAGAGGAAAGACAAAGCTAGTCAATTTCTCAGAGAACATGAGAAACTACAAGCAATTTGTGTGCAAGGCAAACAAGGGACTAAAGGCAATAGGTCCTGTCACTAAAGAAAGGAACGAGAAAAAGAAAGCTCATGATTTTCAGAAGGAATATCATACAAAGCATAATCCTCTGTTTGATCATATCTCTCTGTATTGGGCTAGGCATACGTGGGCAACAATAGCCTTCTCCATAGGAATACCCGAAGAAATCATTGCCGAAGCATTGGGACATTCCCATGGAAACAGGACAACAGCTATCTATATTGACAAGAGTGTTGCCAATATAGACGCTGCAAATAGAAAAGTATTGGATTACGTTCTATATAAGGAGCAACCAAAGGACTAACCCTTGGAAGCTCCTTTCGAACCAATTAAATTATCAGACCATTGGCCTTCATGAAGTTAACCATTGCCCTGTTCTGTGGCAAAAGAGCAGGGATATCCATTCTGTTAGCCTTATACAAGTTGGTAGCAGAATTATACATATCCCAGGCAGTTACAAACTCCTTATCGTGATAGGCCTCCAGCATATCCTCTGTAAAGAGTGTAATCTGTGACTGATTGAGAGGGTAGGTGATATTCTCACGAATAGACTTTCGTGATGTATCTGCCTTTACTCTGGTAGCAGTCATCAAACCAATGAGCAAGAACATCTGTTCTGCAGTAATGCGTGTCTCCTTCATCTTGGCAATACGCTCACGATCAGTCTCGATGATGTGCCGGGCATCGACCAGCCATGACTTTAATGTATCAAGCATTGCTGCCACTTCCATACCGGAACCCTTCTTGCCCTTTTCGGAATAGCTGGACATATACAGTTCTGGAGAGAGCATACACTGATTGTGGCAAATCATCACATTCGGACCGAATCCAATCTGAATACCTTTCTGATGGAAGGCTACGGCCACATTAGTAGTAGTCTCATCATTATCAAAATCAGTGATACGAATATTGGCATAAACTCGGCGGAGAATATGCGCCTCTACCGCATGCTGACCTTTGACCGCTTCCACTTGTGGGAGGCGAACCACTCCAGGCGACTGACGGTCTCTGTTCTGTGCTGCAAACATATCATAAACCTCCACATTGTAGCCGAGCTCTGTACACTCATCAATGACCTTGTTGAAAAGGTCAAAGTGATAGATGCCACGGAGTGGATTTCCGTAAACATCATCCTCGCGGTGTGTGCGACTCAACTGTTCGAGAGTGATAGCCTGAGTCTTGGCTTTCTCGAAATCAAAGAACTTGTCTTCATTAACTGAAGAAGGAACTGCTACCATATCTTCGGCAGCCTTACTCAAATTTGTTGCTGTTGTCATAATCTTTAATATTTTAATTGGTTACAAATTATTTCAATGGAATGCCTGCTTCTTCAAGAAGCTTGATTCTCTCTTCCTTTGTTGCTTTTGTCAAGTTTGTCTCTTTGACAAAATTCCCGGCAGAGTCTCTTGTTATAAGAAAAACATAGTCGGCATGATTGATCCAACTTCTCTGACACTTCTCACGATAGGCATTGGCCTCCTCGTAAGTCTCAAACCCGCTCTTTGTGTCATACATTGAATCATCGCGGGTAACATATAAGCTACTAGTCTTCATTTTTAATCTCAATTATGTACATTAATTCTTTATCTAACACATCCTTCTCTTGATAAGGAGAATCATACTTATATACAACTGCGTCATCAAGATACATTCTTACACTATCCATAAAAATATCCTGTGATACTGAGTTGTCTGTGATATAGGCTGCCAGGAAGAAACCGTTTCGTTCCTGTGCATCACCTAACCCAACTACACCAAAATGACTTCTGAAAGTAGTGCCATGCAACTCGTCGCATGAGTACTGAATCATCATATTCTTCATCATTTCAAAGAATAATACTACTTTAATTGCTTTCATATCTATCGCTTAACCGTGTTGCGTAGGGCTTATTTTTATTAATGTTTCATTGCTAAATCTACTATCGCTACGACAAATAGAAAAATTAATCCGTTTATTAAAAGAATGGTACCCATATCTACTTAAAATTAAAGAAGTCCTTAATCTGTTTCTTCTCGTCATCGCTGGCATTCAAGATGTCCTTCACAATGAAATCTGCAAGCGGAGCTAATACTGTATTCATAGCATCAATCAGTTCTCCCTGCGCTCCAAGTTTAGAAAGAACGCCTGCATATTCACAAAGAAATTCATGGGACGAAATGAATCCCATTTCATAATTCTTTTTGATTTCCTTAATTTCTTCCATCTTTTTAAGATTTTAATTGGTTCAACATAATCTGTGGTTAGTCAAAATAATCACTCTTTCTATATGCAAAGGTACAAAAAAAATGTGATATATGCAAATATACCACATTTTATTTTAGTTAAAAATACTAAATTTAACTCATTGAGTATCAAGAAGTTAAGCGTTTTTATATATACTGCTTAGTGTAATGATTTTTGTAGCTTCGCCGACTTTGTCAATCAGATTGGTTACGGCTTCATCCACTTCGCACAAAGCATTATACACATCGTTTGGGATATTTCCAGTCTCCAAACCATTACTACTCATTTTCCAAGTTTGGTTTAGCTGCCTTGCAGCATCCACCATTAATTTAATGTCCGTCATATTTTATCTTATTTTAGAAAATACTCTCTGATGTCGTACACGCCATCCTTGTCCTTTAGCAGGTCGATAGCAAGGCTATATGCGTACTTAACTAGATGCTCAGTATCAATATCCTTCACGTCTTCTTTATTGAGGATTTTAGCAATCGTGCATCCATGGTCGCTAACAACCTGATTCATCGCAACGTACAAAGCGTAATCATTGTAGTAAGGTTTTTCCTCTGTTACAAGTCCTAGCCCATTCATTGCTTTGAGCCACGTCTGCATATCCCAGGTTGCCGGTGGGTTCATTCCGTCCACAATCTCAGAAGCTTCCTTCTTTGTGAGATAATTCTTCCATTTTATTGCGCACAGCTTATCAAGATACTCTTGCGCCAGCTCTGGGTGCTTCGCTGACATATCCTTCATCATGCAGCGCATCGTGTCTCCAAATGTGTGCATATACTTCACGTTTGTTGATGATGCCATCATTCCGTACAGCTCATCAAACTTACTCATAATGTCTTTTGTTTCCATATTATATTGAATTTGTGTTTGTTATGATTCTGCTGTTAGCAGATTCTTAAGCTCCTCAAAGTCTTCCTTTGCGAAGCTGATACTCTTCTTACTGCCGAACAAAATTGTAGTTACGATGTTGTCGGGCAAGTCGATTGTGATAGCACCGCCATCTATACGACCTTTAATAAAACCAAGGTCAAACTCGTAGTTGCTCATATTCTCTAGCATCTGCATGAGGTCTGAGAATATGGTATCGGCATCAATGTTTCCGTCCTCATCGGCAATGAATAGGGTAGCGTTATCAATGCTCTTGCCCCAACTATCCTTGTGCTTGGCGATGATATTGTGCGAAGCTCGCTTCATGTACACTGAAGGGATAGCCAATGCAGGGTTCTCCTTCACCATATCACTTATTCTAGCATCTGCCCACAGGTCAAGCGATGTAAGCAGTTTTTCTTTCAATTCTGTTACGTTCATTTCTTAGTTTCTCCTTTATGTGTTTTATTGTACCAAACGAGATATTCTTGCCAAGTCTTATCACTATGGTTAGTCATATAATCGTTGAGCATAGCTGATTTCTGTTCCTCGGCTTGCGCTACTTTTTTTCTCAAACGCTGCATCAAAGATAAGTGCTTCTTCAATGCTTCCTGTCCTTGCTGAGTGCTTTCAATGCGAGGACGTATGATGCGCAATTCCTCGTCTTGCACTAGCTTAGACACATATTGCAAGCTATTGACGTATTCTTGATTCTGCATCAAGTACTGACGTTGTGCGCCTGTAAGATTGTCCTCAATCTTGTCGATTTCATCCCATAAAGGGGTGGAAGACTGCTGCGCTTGCATATTGATAGATGCTCGCTTCTGCTGTATTGCTTCGTACATCTTCTGTAGCTCGGCATCCATCATCTGCGGTTGCTGCTGATTTGTGCCCATATCCAATAATGGGCTGTTACCAAAATTCATCATAACAATCAATTTCTTTAAAGTTGGTGATATATTATAGAGAGGTGAGAGGGCATCCACCAACGAGGGCAAACACCCCTCACCAACTCATTTTTTCTTAGTCATTTTTACGGACTTTCTTGCTCTGTTACGCTCCTGTAGTGGGCGTGGAAGGAGCAGTGCTGTTACAGCAATAGCTGCCGTAGCCCGAAATTACTGGCGTAGATGGGAGAACCAACTGACCACGCAAGCAATTGCAGGTCTTCTCGTTAACGTAAGCCATCATAAGCTTCTCCTTGTAAGGAGTGAGGGCTTCCATCACGGCTACCTTCTTGTCGAGGTCGCTATACTTAGCCTGTAGTGCGTCATACTGGTCTCTCTGATTCTTGTACAAACCAAAGTCTGCATCAATCTGAGACTTGTAAAGACCGAACTCAGCCTGCATAGCACGGCGGTTCTCAGCGTTGATAGCATCTGTAGCACCCTTGTACATAGAGAACTTCTCTGCGATGTCAGTCTCACGCATAGCGTAGAACTTGTTAGCTGTGTCGAGCTTCAAACCGAACATGTCGGTAAGCAGCTTCACCTCATCAGCGCATTCCTTCTCCATTACCTGCAAGGCGGTTGGCTGATTTGAGCTTGAGTTAGCTCCATAAGCGTTGATGTTCACGTTCTCAGGCATATTGCTGCCGCCGAGAGAGCCGAATACACCACGACCATTGCCGTTGAGCAAAGCTAAAGCCAAGCCACCGATGCCAATTCCGAGGGCTGTTCCTGCCAAACCCTTGCTGGCATACTCCTTCTTACCATCTTCGTAGATTTTCTTTTCCACGACTTTTGCATCTGTCATTTCCATTTTTACAATCTTTAAAATTTACCTATGTTAACTAACACTATTTGTAACGTTACGTGTGCAAAGTTAGAAAATTGTTTTGAAATAAGCTATAAGGCTATCATAGTTTTCGCTAGTGGCTATAAATCAGTGGTTTATGGTGATAGTAGGTAGGCTCATTTTTTATCCTCTTAGAACAGAAGAATTTACTTTGCAAACAAAAAGGGCGACCGCTCATCACGAGTAGTCGCCCTAGTTATCCAAAATAAATCTCAAAACCTTAATTAAACAACTTTTCTAAGATTCTTTCTTTTTCTTCCTTGATATATATAGTAAGTACATAACTATGAGTATAAAGCAGAACCAAAACATCTGCCCCGTTTTTAAGAATATCTTCTGCATACTTGACAGAGATTTCTCTTTTATAGAAGGAGCGTCAATCTTATAGAACTGAGAGGTACCAATCTTTGATAAGGAGTCACATCTTCCTCTGTAATATATAAAGCTATCTTTGTATGCTTTATATGTACTGATGGTATCGAGGAGCATTCTTCGTTCCTTTTCAAATAAATAGTGACTCTCGTAATGAAAACGATCTTCACCAATCTTATTCCCTTGCGCATCATATCGGGTTGCTGTGCTATCTTTTACATAGCTGCTATCTTTGGTAGCCTTTTCTGTTTCTCGCTTTTGGATATGTTGCCATTGCTCGAAGGCATAAGACAATCGGGTAGTGAAGAGGGAATCGAATTTCTTTTCACTCTGCTTGTCTGTGATGAAGGTTTGTGTAGTTACTGCTCTAGGAGTGCTGCACCCTAAGACAGAAACAAGCGCAATACCTACCACTAGGTGATGGTTGCCCATTTCCAAAATCTTATATCATACCATTTCATCATTTATTCAATTTTAGATTACCATACGTAATGTAGCTAAGTCTGCGAAGCCACCCTTTAAGAAAACCTTTCTGGTCACCGACTGCGATTCTCTTTAGATAAGCTTTTCTATCCTTCTTGAAGGCTTCGAATAGTCTTTCTCCATTGGATTTATTAATGGCATACAGCGTCTTATTACCGATAATACCATCTGCTGTGATACCTAATACAAGTTGTAGATGTTTTACAGCTTTACTAACTCCGCTGTTATAAGCAAAGTCTACCAGCATATTGGCTACGCTCTGATCTTGGATTTGGTCCGCTTTGCAAGCGTTCCAATAGTTCTGCTTAAAAACTCGATGAAAGTCTTCCTCAGTAAGGCGTTTCACGTCTTCTTCGTTAAGAACACCATCACCATTCTTGTCGTACCCGACTTTTCTCCAGGTAGCAAGGGTAATGCCATATTTTGTTGGACCGCCCTTATCTTTCTTGTTATTTGTATATTTGTCCGTTTCCCAACTGAGGATAAACGGAACGAGTTTACTAGAATCAGCCATGTTTACTTCTCCTCCTCGCTATAATCATTTCTTTGAATAATGCAGCCAAATACAATAATGCTTACTATAATAGCTGCCACCATAATAATCGCTAACATCATATCTTTTCCTCCTTTTCCGTGTAATTTAGATAGTCTGACAAATATGGAATCTTCTCGATAAATTTGAAGCGCATGAGATAATAGAGGAAACTCACTACATACCAAGGAGGGGTACCCTTCTTGAATATCTGTTTCAAGTTCTTCAGAATATTGCATCCGTAGAACCACAATACTAGATACGAGATAAAAGAAACACATTGAACGGAACCTTCCATTTGTCCTTTGAATCGCCCGATTGCATATACTGCTGCACAAAGGACGAAGAACACGGTAGCGTGACCGATGCACACAACTGCTTTCTTCAACTCGAAGTTCTCTCCTTTTGCAATCATGCCACTAAGATAACCGAAAATAAAGTTGAGGGTGAAGACGATCATAAGCGAAGACAACTCGCCTTCAATCGGTTTAAGATAGGCGAGGAGTGCAAGAACTACGCCTACAACAATATCTTTAATTCTATCTGCCATACTATAACTATTTGATGATTAAACAATAACGCTGCAAATATACAACAAAATATTTAATCATCAAATAGATTTCACGAAAAAGTGCAAAACTTTATTCTAACATATAAAAAAGAGAGGCAATCACTTACCTCTCTTACTCAACTTGTAAGGAACACTTACATGTTCAACTATTAGGATAGAAGTAGAAACAAAAATCCCCTATACCACGCCAATAGTATAGGGGAAATATCACATTCCTGCTCGGAAATGCGATGCTCAAATATGCGATGCTCAAAAAGCATTGCAAAGATAGACAATAATTCCGAAACCACCAAATTTTTCATCATTAATTTGTTAGATACAGATACAATCCTTCCCCGAACCACATTATCAATATCATAGTTGATGATGTCACCCAAGCCATGAAGAACTTATCTATCGTTTTATACTTATAGGAAAGATACAGGTATGCTATGAACGTGCAGTTGATAATTACCAGTATCGCTACTATAATCAAAGTACAAAACATATAATCCATAATAATACTCATACGTTCTCGCTTATCCGTACTGCGATAGGGCTTATACGTTATGATTTTCTCTTGCTCTTAATGTAGTGTAGTATATCCCACTTCTTCCAATATCGGGTGTGCCCACGTTTCTTGCATTCGCCATGGGGCAAATCGCCCCTAGCCACCATTCTGTTAAGGGTAGCATCAGAAACTCGCAATTTTTCCTTGACCTCTTCGGTGCTCATCATCGGGTTGAGCATATCGGGTATGATGTCACATAGTCTATCCAAATCATCATCGCTCATTCCGCAAGCGGTGACCTTCTCGCCATTCCTCTGCTGCTCATCAGCCTTAAAACAAGCATCACTCAGCGACTTAAAAGCCGTGCCGAGCAACTTATAATTCAATATCTTTCCCATTATGCACAGATTTTACGTCCTAACTTTGACCTGCTGATAAACAAATCCACAAAAGAGTACAGATAGAATATTGCCGTTACCACCATGACCGTATAGCAAGAATCTACCATATCTTTGGTTGTATACCAACTCCATTCCACAATGTGAGCCGCATTGATGCTTGCAAAGTAGAAGAAGGGAATGCGGTATCTCCAACACAAGAAGAAAAATCGGCTTGCTAATATCAAAACCATTGGCAGAACGTACACCATGAAATATATGTAGAGATAACAAGGTGCATTTTCTGCGTATGGGATGAACATTTCACGAGGATGCTGAGAGAATTCATAAATGCCGTATGCGTGAAAGCACATAAGTGTAATAGGAACGTACTTACAAAACCATCTGAAAAATTTCAGAATCCTTCTACTATACCGATTACCATGTCTCATCAGCAAATCCATAACCTCACTGACATCTTTGTCTTTCAACCACTTTAATAGGTTGTCTTCGTCTTCTTTATTCATAAGCGTTGATTTAAATTAAATGATGGTGCAAAGATACGCTTTTCTGCACAAAATCACCGGAAATGAGAATATTTTTGTGTTAAACTTTATAAAAAGTAACAATCTGAAAGTTTTGTTGCCAAATCTTGTTACCATTTTATCGTTTTTTTTGGTAACAAAAACATTGCACTTTCAGATTATTTTCGTAACTTTGCGGCAGAAATTAAAATATTAAGATTATGAAAAAATTAGAACCATACGAAAATCAAATGGGATACCTAGTAGGTGGCAGTAGGTTGCCATCAACTCCTGGAGAGCGAGAGTTGGAGCACAAGTGTAATCCGCACCCTAACGACTGGATAGATGGTATCTATAGTTTCAATAAACTTCCTTTCGCTGTTAGAATGCAGAAAGGTCTAGTAACGCAAGCAGAGGAGGAACGAAGAAAAGGTAGATATGGCTATCTTAGTGATTTAATTCCATCTTTCGGTGGCTCTGATGCTCCCATATTTCGCTGACATGATAACAGAGCCTATAGAGAAGTTCGATGCAACACACTTCCCTGACGGACGAGAAAAGAACAAGGCGGCTACCATGTAGTGAACCGCCTTATCTGTTCTTATCCTTCGAGCAAATCAACTATCTGACCATATCCACCTACAGCCATGACAGGACAGAGAATCTTCTTAACAAGAATAATATCCTCAGCTTCGATGTCTACGTTCTCCGCATCCTTGCCTATCTTGCAGGCTATCCTGTAAGCACGTAGCTTTTCTTCGCCCGATAGCTGCATATCCTGACGGTCTATCACTTCGAAGAGTACCTTACCTACAATATCACCAATAATCTGAGGCTTGTAGGTTTCCTCTCCATTCTCATTCTTAACTGGTGATACTATCACCTCACCCTTCCAATTCTTGAAAGGTACATTAAAATTCTTTTTCATATTTATTGTTTTTTTTAAAAATTATATGCCCATATTCCACATCAGCCTCCAGTTGGTTCCAGTATATATGATGCACGCCATCTCGTTATTCGTTGTAAGTTTGTAAGATGTTCCGTTTCCTGACGGATAAAAAATCTTCGTATCATCGGTCGTCTTCAGAGTGTAATCGTATTTAGATGACCTTATAATCCAGTACATCTGACCTATTTCCGGTTCCGTTGGAAGGCTGAGTGTGACTTCACCAACATCGACTATGGTATCTGCGCCAGTAATACTGTTGTGCTTCTTCCATCTATCGACAATCTCTAAGAACACATCATATTTTGACAACCGCTGGCTTGACGTAATAATTCTGAAACAAGGTCTGAATCCGGCAAAATCACCTTTATCACAAAATATTGCATGATTACCACAAGGATATACCGAGTTAACGATGCCAGTATCTCTAGAAAGCCTATCTATGTTACCAGAGGCTGAAACATACAATGCGATATTTTTTAAATTTGCTATACCAATATTACCGCCATAAGATGGTGTTGCATGGTCGTACTTAACAACTATCTGCTGACCAACATAGTCCAATCCATATTTCCAGTTAGCTCCGATTATATTATCAATGCCATGAGATTTATTATCGAAGGAAATAAACCCTGGTGTAAGCATGACTTTATTCACTCCGCTGCTTCCCTCTATACTGGTCGTCCCTATATTGAATCCACCTATATATCCGCTCGTAGCGTACATCGCTCCCTCGCTCGTTACGTGGAACGGCGAATCCTTAGCCGTAACCCCACCAACAAAGAGAGGGGCATAAGTCGTATCATCTACCTTGCAAGCATCAATCTCGTAGTTGCCGAAATATCCCACCTTGGTAGTTCCATCCTCAGACTTCGCCCAGAGGTGCTTAACCTCGATTTTATCTGCATCAATCAGGTTAGCATTGAGCTTGCCATCTTGGGCAAAGAGAGCAACCTCATTTTGATTGTATATAGTTACCTTATCGCCCTTAATAGCAACTTGATTTCCGCTAATAACAATACCTGCCGCTTCCAAATCCTTAACCAACTGAGAGAAGTTCCCGATAGGCGTACTCTCATTAGTAGCAGTAATGAGACGGACAATCTCCGTCTCACTAGCTGTCTTTGGCTTGCGGCTTACCCTTACGACACCTTGCGCACTATGTCCAGCCATAGTATACCTCCTTTCTTAATTATTTCAATTCATTGCTAATTAAGTCAACAGCCTTTCGAGCTATTTCCTTTGCGTGGATGCGCCACTCTTGCATCGCCTTGTACTCTGCAATATACTCCTCACGCTTGCTGTCAGCCAATGCAATAGATGCCACAGCACTATTCTGAGCCAACTCGAAGTTAAGGCGAATTGCATCCATTTTGTCAGATGGGTATTTGTCTTCGATGATGGCTGACGCTATTGCATCATAGCTGCGGATGCCGCCACGAAGCTCGATGTATTCACCTTGACAAGAGTTCTCTACTGCCATGCGCATACTACCATTCGCATCATCCGCTTTCTGCTCGATGCGAACAAAATCATAAGCTACTTGAAGGTAGTTACCAGAAACAGAAACCTTCACATTATCCTTTGGCAATTCTGCCATTGTGCATTGTATCTTCATAATCTGATAATTTAAAATTGTTAATCTAAATCATAAGTATATCTGCCACTTTTGTCTACTCTGAACAGGAATGTGTCATTGACTGGCAGAAGATTTTTCTCCCTTACTTTCATAAGTTTCTGCCTTATGAGTTTTGATGAAGTGCAGAACTTATACTCTGTTCCTGGGCAATCTTTCATTTCGTACAGAACCCAGCAGCGACCGCCCTTGCCATTGACCTCTACATCATCTTCAAAGTCTAATATGTTGATGATGGTATGATTCTGACACAATAGGGCTTGGTTGTATTCCTGTACGGAAAATATACGTTTTCCGTTTTTGTCTACCGAGTATTTCGGTGATACAATTCCTATATCCTTGAAACTCATATTCTTTTTCCTTTTAAATTCTTTTTTATAATTATCGGGGTAGTCTCCAACAATCTTCTTCCAAAGATGCTTGCACTTGCCCCATCTTGCTATTCCCCAATAAGCTCCGATAAGTTCCTGCCGCCTTTTACGGCTCTTAACTCTACCGAAAGCCTTTGCTGCCTTTACCTTTGTCCGTCTGCGCATCCTCATGTTCTTGCGAGAATATACATAACCGACAAAGTCTAGGCATCTTCCTTTTACACATTTCTTTTCGTCATGCAATTCTGCTACATGACCGCTCGCCTTCAGACAGAGACCATATTGGTTACACCAGTAGTCTAATCTTCCGAGCAACCGAACAGCTTCTTCCTTTGTTTCAGCGAAGAAGGTAATATCGTCACAATGCCGATGATAACCTTTTGCATGCTCGATATGAACCATAGCATAGTCTACCAGACTTAAAGCGAGATTACCTAACATCTGACCGATAGGATTACCGAGCGTTACACCACGCTTACACCCGAGATACTTTATTCCACCTTTGTCTGCCCAAATGCAGTACTTCTGCTTACGCTCATATTCTTCAAGCATCAGAGGTTCTATATCTACAGAATAATCGAGCATGGTCTGATATATAAGCTCGATGAATAAATCATCGTCTACATATCGCCTAAGTATCATAAGCAGAACAGGATGAGGTATTGTCAGATAGTACTTTCTGAGATCTCCTTTCCCATAATACGCCCATTTCGGATGCCTTCTGATAGCTCGTTGAGTTCTCAATGCACCGAACACCTGACCTTTACCTTTTCTGCCAGCACTTGAATCATATATGAGCACTCGCTCTACTATAGGTTCCAGCACTATCTTTATGGCATGAAAGAGAACGTTCCAAGGGTCGAAGTGCATGGGACATATCTTTCTTGCCTTATTCTCTGATACTATGTCAACCTCTTTATATTCCTTTTTAGGATAAATGCCGAGGATGAGCATATTCTGTATGCGGTCGATAATATTGTCCTTTTCTCGGATATACCTCCTTGCAAACCACGTATTCTTATCATCTAACGCATTGTAAGCATCATCACCGCCTTGTTCCAATGTTTCCCTCTTTATGAGTTCATTCATCAGATTCTTTGCCTTTGCTGTCATAGTGTCTTATATTAAAGCCTATTGCTTTTTTGCCGCTTTGCCCGTGACTTTGTTCTGTTCGTACAACTGAGCAGATTACTTCACCACGCTTGCTCTCCATTCAGCGAATACAGAGAGCCTTTCCGCTGTTATTTTCTGACTAGGCTAAAAGCCCACGTCAAGGTTTGAGAGACTCGCTTCTTCATATATCCATACACGATAGATTATTGATTCAGCGATTATAAATAAGTGAGACGCACACCGTAGTTCGTATTGCGATTGCCGAAGTCGTTATTCGAATTGACGTAGAACGAGCCGCAGTTTAGCGCATTCCTGGCGTTACCACCAAAGAGGAGCAAAATGTCTCTCGCCACCTTTTATTTTATTATTTTATATTTCTTATTACTATTTTTGCTTCGGTGGAGCAAGCTCCACATCGGGTAGCGCAGACCCTATAGGTCTGCGCCGTTTACGTATGTCGGATTTCCGTAAAAAGCGAGACGCACACCGCAGTCCGTATTGCGATTGCCGAAGACGTGACTCGAAGCGACGTAGAACGAGCCGCAGGAAAGCGCACTCCCGGCGTCACCACCAAAGAGGAGCAACTGCCCAGTGCTGCTTGCCCATGAATAGTCACAATAGTAGTTTGCGCTATTATTACCACCAACATTTTTTGGCATGATGTCGAAGAAGTCTCCAAGGACAAGGCTCAATATCCATCCACTATTTGTATTTCGTGTAAATGTGCGATAATCTCCGACAGGATGCGCTTTAATCTCGGAATCAGAAGGCATTCTGTTACCTTTGTATACGAATGCTTCAGAACCAGTCTGACCGCTATTACCGCTATTACCGAAGTAAATGCCTTGTATCATCATCCAGTACCATCCCCAAGGGTTCTCGATACCGAAGAGGTTAACATGGCATGCGTCTGCGTTTCCTGTCAATTCTGCCAAGCTGATTTTACCATTGTTATCTCCAAGGCTCTTTGTCGCACCCGTTACAAGACCATTAACCTTATCCCATGTGTTAGTACTACCAGTAGGACCACAACCAAACTTAGCTTGTGCGTTGCTGTTTCCGCTTTCCCACAGAACGAGCATAGGGATAATCTTCAATGTCTCATAGTCGAGCAGACCGAAATTCTTTCCGTTATTATGGGCATAAGTAAAGAACTCACTGATTGATTTATAGTTCGCTACGCCAAGTCCACTACGGCTTACAAGCTTATCGCTAACAATACTAGCCATATATGCACCAAAGGTAGGATGGTCGATATAATGCTCAGAGATAGGATAAGTAGAACCCCACAGAATATTGCATCCTGCTGACGCATCGTACTTCACAAGATAATAGAGACGATGAGGAGTATGGAACATTACATGCCCCTTGCTCTCGTCAACGGTTGTGCCATCTTCGAATACAGCAGAGTTGCTGCGAGACAATTTAGCCATTCTTCCATCGTTAGTGAGCAAGTATCGACCGAGCGAAGATTTGAACTCGTTCCACTTTGTCTGGTTGCCGCAAACTCCCCATTGCGTATCACTTGTTTCTTTAAGATAAGTACCCCAAGCTATCAGTGAGAGGTCAAGTTGGTTAGTCTGAATAGACTTAGCCAAATCAGACAGCTTGATACGTCTGAGCGAGCCGCCAACCTCTATCAATAAGGTATCATCCTTAATCATTGATGATACTGCTGCTACTGCTGCTAGATTTTTCATATTTTTTTATTTTATATTATTTTAAAATTCAGTTACCTATCAGATAATCTCCATTCTCATCAACAAGAGGTTCAGAGCCATCAGAAAAGAAATCGAAGCTTGGCTTGTATTCAGCATCACATCTTATCTCCAGCTCATCATCAGCGGTTTCACCGAGACCTGTATCAGAGATATTGAAGCTTGCCGTATCGCCTTCTTGCCATTGTCTTGTCGTTGTCGCACCAGCATTCTCTGCAATCGTGCTCCAATTAAGTTTCAGAACATTAGCAGGGCATTCCACGATGTTGCCCTCAGAGTTGACAAGAGCAATCTGTTGTCGGTTATCAACTCCAGGAGATATATCAACGTTCTGACCTGCCGACACGCTGTATTTAGGGTACGTTCGGGAAACAGAGATTTGCTTGTTGCATACTTCCGTATCGCCTACAAAAGCCTTGATAACGTATGATGCCGAATCAATAAGTCTTAGGTCAATCGTTATATAACTGGTGTTAATCTCGACCACCTCATTCATTCCTACGCTTATCTGAACCATCGAAGAACCGCTCATCTTGTATAGCTTGATAGTGTAGCCAGAAGTAATGCTCTTTGCTCCCTTGTAGATATGTAGAGGAATCTTTCTCAGATAAGCCTTTTCATCAATGCAAGCGTTCCTAACTGCATCGGATGCAGCTATCATTTTATGAGCTACCTTGTAGTCGTACAGAAGCAATCTATCTAACATCGGATTATAGATGATAGTCTCATCATCATCCAATGCCATTGAATAAGCATCATCACTCTTAGATACCGTGTTCAGTACCACCTCATCGGTAAGGATAGGAACATTGACGTTGGTTCGATAGTCTACGATTTCAGCCTTGAATCTCAATGCAAATCGTTCTGCTACTGCAACGTTACGAAAGATGGTGAGGTCTCCACGTGTAGCACCATCTTGATTGATGGAATAGTCCGATGCTGCCCACACCTTGCTTATATCCTTGCCATTAACGAGCCACACCATGTTTGCAAGTACCGCATTGGCTTGCTGATACTTCCATGTACCATCGCTTGCGTAAGCTGTAATGTCTGGGTGCAAGACACAAGGTGTGTTGGCTCGGTTCGGCTCGTAGCTGCTGTTAACCACGTTATATACTTGCGTGGTAGGAGAACCACCCGATACGCACACGATTGATTGTGCTGTATTGAGTGGAGCGAAAGACCTTCTAATTCTTACTGCGCTGTTTGTTGCCATAGTTCATTCCTCCTATTTTACCAAGTTGCCGTGAATAAAACATAAGCATCATGCTCTGTACCGCCATAATCACTCTCAGATTTTGCGATTGTGATAACATTAGAGCTTACTTCCTTGATAAGCTCGTTGTTGTCCTTGTAGGCTTTGGCGTTCCACGCAACGTTGGTTGGCGTTACAATAGCATTTGTTCTTGTGTTCTTGATACGCCCTGTAATCGTTGCAGCCTTATCGCCTATGAGATTTGATACTTCCCCGACAATGACGTATTCGTCCGCATTATCGGTCATTACCTTACCAGCACGGAAACAAGCATTCTGAGCATCTTTGTGGTAGAACTCGCAAGTAATGAGGGTAGAGCCGTTCACCATATCACGAGTAACCGTGAGTGTCTTATCACTTCCGAGTACTTCACCTGCCGAGTTCTTCCACTTGACAGAGAAGTCGGTAAGTTCCGTTGTGGATAACCACAATCTTGCCGAAAGTGTAGCCGTATTCTCATTCTGCGCATCTGTCAGTATCGAGCGGTTAGCTGTTATCCATCCCATATATGAGTTGTTACCCATTGGCTGTATGAGAATAGTAACGAATCCGCTAACGTCCTGAGTGCTGCTATCACCAATCTTTGCAGTTCCGGTATATGTGAGTGTGTCTGAGCTTGTAGAACTGCTTGATGCAAGGTTCTTGAATATTTTCAACCTTCCGTTTGCATCTATACCGAACTTGCCATCTCCTGTAAGCTGAAACGTACCGCTCGTACTTCCGCTAAACACAAGCAGAGTATCACCATACTTCCAATGATGGTTGCTGAGAGATACGATATTACCTTTCGCACTCTTAACCACAGGGGTAAGGATAGGTCGAGCCGTATCATCAGTTTCCCAGTTAGGGAAGGGTGTAGCGTTGTCATTATTTGCATCCACGCCTTGAAATAGAGGCTGTGTGCTCTCTATTGAGATTGACAAAGAATCGTTGTTACGAACTCTTCGTACAGGTATACAACCTTGTGCTGAGTAATTAGTATCTGCCATCTTTATTCCTCCGTATTTTTAAATTGTTCCAACTCTTGCTCGGTCATAGCCTTACCACCGATATTCTTAACACGCTCATCAAAGGTATCACCTTGAATATTGCTGCTCATCAACACTTCCTTCTCGTTGAGAATCATCTTGCCGTGAGCAGTTATGTGGGTATGCAGGTTGAATCCGAGACCCAACGCTTGCACCTTGTCTAATATTACATACATCATACGCTTATCGTTCCTTTTGCTAATTCAACTTTATTACCCCAAAAAGCAGTGATGGTGAAGATACAGCTAGTAGAATCACCGATGTCATCATCATCATCCGTCCATGCTATATCTATCGTTCCATCAAAGTTCTTGACCTTATCCTTATTCTGCCAAGCCGCATCATTGACAGCATCACCACTATCTCGCACGATGTTCCACAATGTTACTTGGTCTGTAATATTCTCAAAACCACGTATCACGGAACATTCTACATGGTTTGTCTCGCCCTTGTCTATCCATTCTCCTGTGCTCTGCGTAATATTGAGTGTAGCATCAAGGATGGCATTCTGCGCCTTCCAGAAATCATTACCCCTTGCAGGTTCACTCGTTACATTTGTTCCTTCGGGTGCAACACAGAGCCATGTCGTTCCGTTGTGCGTCACTTGGTCGTAGTACACGTAGGTATCTCCTTGCTTCCAATCGCCACGATAGTTGATGGTCTTAATAGGTAAACCCTCAACGGTTACTATCTCGAAGTACTGAGAGTAGAACCGCACCTTCTTCGGACTTATTTCATAAACAAGGTTATCATTGCCGAGTGTGTAGCTGTGGACGTTAGTGTAGCCGACCTCTCTAGGAGCGTTATCACCATAGGTTTCTTTAACCACGAAGCTCATTCGGTTTGTGTTCGTGCGGTTACCCATGAGAACGATTGTGTCTCCAGCAGCAGGGTTATCACTACCTTCTGCCTTATCACTTGCAGAGATAACTATCCATGAGAATTTCTTTCCGTCATAGAGGATATTGTTGTTAGAATCCCTTATCTCTTCATTATCCGTAGACACATCAGTAATCTTACGCCAATAGAACTTGTTCGATACGTCCTCATATACGCCAGCCTTGATGTTGAACGTCTCACAGCGTACTTGGTCATCAACCTCAAACATATTCGTTGTAGCGGTTGTACCATCATCTTCTAAGAGAAAACATTTCCAGCCTGTTACTTCGTCTTGAGCATCTGTTATCTCTCTTACCTCGAATATCTTTCCGGCAGAAGGAGAGAATACAAGATTGCCGCCTACATAGGTCAGCTCACGGATGGTAAGGTTATTGAAGTATGCCTTACCCCATACTATCAAATCCGTAAGCAACATCTGATACTTTCCGTCACTTCGCTGCTTGATTGCAAAACCGCTCTGTTCTGCCTCGTTAAAATCGAGTGATTTCAATAGATTCACCAACACATTAGATAGGATAGCGTTTCCACTTCCGTCTATGCTAAACTCATTTGAGTGACCGAGGAAAAAGCCGTTAAGAAACTTCTGTACCTTCTCCCAAGTGATTGTGCCCTTTGCGATGTTATCCTGCAGCCTAGATACAAACTCCATCCTAGAGCGTCTAGCAGAATAAACGTTACTATCGGATGCAGGAGTGGTATCGTTCATGCCAATTACATAGACACCTCCACCATTACCGCTTCCTGTGCCGCCTATCTGCATTCCATTCACCTTGATGGAATCAACCTTGTCTTCCAACTTACCCAACCGGCTAGTAGCTGCCTTCTCGCCAACCGTGTACTGAGGGTGGTCGTAAGGGATATCCAAAGGTATCTCCATTCCGATGATACGAGAGTTTCGGTAGTGCTTGCCATCCGCATCCACCTGCGCAAACATATCATTAATCAGCTTTACCTGTTCACCGAGAGGATGGTAATCGTATATCCCATCATTGTAGAACTTATCGCCATCCATCGTGCAGGTGAAGTTTGAATTGCTGATCATGGTCTTCTGATAGTACTGCTTCGCTCTATCGAACAGAGATAACTGAGCAGTAGGGATGAGGTCCGTATCTGTAATCTTGGTTGCGTCCCAATTGAATAGGAAGAACCTATCACCTTCCTTCGGGCACATGACACTATCGGGGAGAATTCTTCCGTAGGTGTCGTTAGCCACTATCTCGAAAAAGTTCTCTTTGTCTATAATCTTGAAACTAACATCGAACTCCATACCCATGAGGGCACCGCTAGTGAACTTGATACCTAGAGTGAGGTTGCTCTTTATCCAACTAGCTTCAAAGCTTTCAGCGAAGGAGTCCGTTGAACCAATCTGCCAAAACGTCTGTGTAGTCTTAGTTCCATCATCGTTATCAACAGTGCTATCGTAGGTCTTGATTCTGCTCACCCTGCATTCAACCTTCGGGTATTCGTCCTCGAACATCACGACACCTTCGATAGCCTGCTTATCGTTCTTTACGACATTCACGTTCTCCAGGTAGCCATCCTTTGCGTAGAAACCATCACTATCCACTTCCTTGTTTGGAAGCATGAGGTAATCAGTAGCAACACCATCGGTGGTGACGTCCGCATCGGCACCAGTGAAATATCCCTTCGGAATATTTCTGTCTGAGCCGAATGCGTACAGTCTCGTAATATAAGTTGACTTAGATTCCGAATAGGACATAGACAGAACATTAACATCCTGTTCGAATGTTGTCTGCCCTTCCATTTCGCAATATCCAAGGTATATAATAGAGCCATCTATCCACCACTCGCAGTTGAGCGCATCTTCGGAACAGATGGCGTTGAGAGCATCAAGAATACTGATGGAGCCGTACTCGATCAAGAATCTCTTCTGAACATCGAAAGCCTTGTTGTTGTAAGTAGTGTAGTCAACAGAGAACTCCTTGCCATTGTACGTAAGACCTAGCGCCTTGAGGTTGCCGAGTATAACGTTCATGTGTACGCCTACCGTTGTGGTAAGCTTGAAGGAGGTCTCGTTTGCTCCGTGCTGAGGGCGATACTTGCAAAGCTTATTCTTCCAAGACATATAGTAGGCATCCATCTGCATTTCGTAGTCATAGCCATCACTATCATTGTGCTTAGGGAAGTATGATGATGTAAGCTCAAAGTAGCCGAAGTCGGGAATCTCCACGGAGTCCCCAATCTCGAAATAGATAGGAGTAGCCGTAGTGAACTTCAAGATGATGTAGTGGTGGTCCATAAGCTGATATGACAGCTTAGAGCCCTCACCGAAGTCCTCTAGTGTGAAGAATACCTTGTTATTTCTCTTTATCTGAATCATAGCTTGTGTATTTACTTGTTTCACCTCTGTCACTAGGGTCTGGCTCGTTGAGCTTTAGGCTGAACTTTGCCATTTCCCGAATGCACTGACTAAACTGAGTGCAGGAAAGATAGATGCACCGATACCACACATTAGGCTGGAATCGGGTGCGGATAACCAACTCTCCCTTGGCAAGAACCTCCTCGCAGAACCTAGCATAGTTCGTCAAGAACGTATCTGAGTCCTTGGCGGTCATATTGAATGGCAGCGTTATCTCCCTCTCGTCCAACCTTGGATTGTGCTTGATAACTGACTTTCCGTCCTTAGAGCGATACTTGTTGCTGATGAACTCCTTGTTTGGTGCAGGGGTCATGAGCGTGCTGAGGGCAGTTTCGTCTAAGAAGATGCCCCACGTAAGGTAGGCATCCTTGCCATTTATGTAAAGTTGTCCTTTAAGCATAACTATTTAATCATTAAATGACCTCGTAGGCTTCGCTGTGAGCCGCTTTTGCTATTGTTGAGTATAGTTGTAAGGGCTGACTAGCGAAAAGCCTGTAGAGGCTAAATATCCTTTAATCTTCTGTTCATATCATCCAGCTTGGTTCCGAAGTCATTATAGGTGAGCTTTGAATACTTCACGATGTCTTCGAGGTAGCTGTTTGTCATAATCATCATGTTTCTAATCTCCAATACCGCGCCATTGGTTGAGATTCCGAGTGTAACGATGCTCTCCATCTGTGATATGGTGGTAGTCATGTTCTGAGCGATGGACTCTCCTGCAATCTGCAGGGCGGTGAAGCGACCATTCAGCTCGTCTGCGGTATCTTGCCCCATAGATGCCCATCCTCCGCTTGTTGCTGTCTGTGATGAGGATGATGAACCGGTGTAGCCAGTTACCTTTGCCCACTCGTCACGTCTCTTCAAGCCTTCCTGGACTATATCATCGTAACGCTTATAGAAAGCATCTACATCTTCTTTGGTTAGCTTTCCGTTTTTATCCTTCATAGCCTTTGCCCAATCATCGTAGAGTTTCTTCAAGTCTCCATTGATAAGGTCTTCCATACTGAAAGAGAGAAGGGACTTCTGCATCTTTTCTGCGAAATCATCTGCCATTTCGCTAGCAAAGTCGCTACCATCCTTCTTCATGTCCATGAGGTCCGTCAAAAAGCTATCTCTCATTCCATTGAAGGAAATCTGAGTAAGGTTCTCCTTGAACTGCTCTGACAACTCTTCCAGCTTGCCCGCTTGGTCTATGTAGTCATTCAACTTCTCTGTCAGACGTCCACCATAGTTACCCTTTCCAGTGTTCTCGATATGCTCCCAGATGGCAACGTTGCCACGGAGGAGCTTCATTTCCTCTGGACTGAGGGAGAAGAGGTCGCCATTGAAGTCTGATTTGACGTTCTTCTTGATCCAATCAATCTCCTCACTACCGAAACCGCTCCAATAACGATTCCATGAGTGGTGCGAACCGTGATAGCTTGCCTGTGCCTTGGCGATGTCGAGGTAGTTCTGATTAGTCTCCTGCTGATTCTTGTAGGCTTGCTCGTAGTATGAGGTTGCCTTGGAGCCAAAGGAGTTTTCCATTGCATCAGTCAAATCCTCGATGGATTGCTGCAAGAGGGTATTTCTGTCTGTCAGTCTTTCGATGGTGTCATTGACTTTCTTTGCATTTCCATCTCCACCGAACAGACTATTGAAACCACCGAATGAAAGCGTGTTGAGGATATGAGAAACGTTGTTTCCGATACTCTTCAATGGCTTCATAACGATGTCACCCGATAAAGCATCATCAAGGATGCCCGTTACTGCGCCAAAGACCGTCTCCATGAGGTTGCTTATGAGTGTTCCGAAGCCATCTTTCAGAATATCGAGGATGCCGAGTATTGCGGAGATTATTTCACCTGCCATACCGCTATCCCCTAAAGCTTTCGTCAGAGATTTGGCTGCGTCACTATCTTTACCGAGCAACCCTTGGATGCCCTTTGCAAGCGTGTTGGCAACGTCCTTCTGCATATTACCACCGAAAAGCTTGTCAAGCCCTAGGATAGAGTTTCCTATGCCTTTGAGCGACCCCGATGTAAGACCCTGCAAACCATTTTCTAGCTGCTGGAACTGAGAAACTGCCTTCTGTGCTGATGTCTGCAAGTCTGATGATGCCTTCTGAACTGATGAACCGAACTCCAAAACGTTGTTAGATGCGGTAGCGAGTACGTTCTGCGCTCTAGAGAGGTTGCCTTCAGCCTTGCTGATACTTGTCTTGTCACCGCTCTTCTTAGCCTTGGCGAGGTCTTCCTGCGCCTTAGTAACGGCTTTCGTAGCTTCAATCTCTCGCTCTTGTGCATCAATATAGCCCTGCATGGCTGACTGATAGGAGTTGATACCGTCAGAGACTTTCTTAAAGATGTCACTATTCCAGATGGTGGCAGAGCCTTGTAGCTTGGAGATAAGTTCCTGTATGGTCTTCTGCTCATTGACATCTGTTGTGCTCTTGGAGAGTTCCTGCAGCTTCTCAATGGTAGGCTCTAGTTGGTCCTTAAACATAGCACCGAAGTCTCCGAAGACGCTTCCCCAATCGATGTTCTGTCTGATGGCATTTATCTCGATGGTTTGGAGGTCCTTCTTTCTCTGCTGCTGAAGAGAGAGCTTTTCGCCTTTCGTCTGAGCCTTGGCAATCTTCTCTTCGTACTCCTCGGCAATGGCTTGCTTCTGCTGATAGAGAGAACCATACTCCTTCAAGTAGTCACGCATAGAGGTGAGGGCTTCCCTGTTAACCTCATCAAGCTTCTTGTTGTACTCTTGGGTAGCGAGGTCTCTAGCCTTATTGAGGGCATTGGACTGAGCAGAGGTAAGGGCTACTTTCTTGCCAGCTTCCTTGTTTTTCTTCTTGAACTCTGCTTCCTGCTTGTCAATCTCGGCATTGCGCTTAGCATAGTCGTTCTTGATTTGAGCAAGCTTCTTCTCCGTGCCTTCCTGCATGATGGATATATCATTATCGATATTTTCCTGCTGCAGCTGCTTCAAATCCTCGTTCAGTTCCTCCTGGGCCTTCTTGCGGTCTTCTGCTAGCTTCTTGGCATCGGCGGCTGCTTTCTTGGCTTTGGAAGCGTTCTTCTTGGCATTGGCTTCTGCCTCTTCCTTCTCACGCCGCTTCTTCTTAGCATCGTCTTCTGCCTTGGTCTGCTTGGTGTTCGCTGCATTGGTATAATCCCATCCTCGCTGGGCAATATCGTTGGTTGACATCCATTTGCCATTGACTAGCGCACCAGACTTCTTGTTGTTTGCAAGGTCGCGTGCCAAAGCAGAGAAGTATTTACCTAAGCGTCCCAGTTCCGGAATATTCATGTTCTGCATCCACGAAGGTATCTTAGCATCGAAGTTGACGTGGAAGTTGATGTTGTTCTCGGAATAGTTCTGCATGAACTCCTTGACACGGTTGTAGAGAACGTGTACATCCTCGCCGGCACCCTGGAGCTGCTTCTGCAAAGCATTTATCCTGTTCTTGGTAGATGTGGCCTTGTTTCCGAAATCTTCAGTAGCATCTGCAGCCTTGTTGATATTATCTGCCTCCTCGGTATGCAGCTTCTTTGCAGCTCGAAGTTCATAGAGATAACCAATCAATGCCTTTCTGGCATCGCTTGTCTTGTCTCCTGTAAAACCGAAAGCATTAGCTAGCTTTTCAGATTCGGATATCAAAGAAGCCTCTAACTGATTGTATTGCTTCAGATAGGTCTGATACTCCTTGGAGTGCTCATTCAAGCCAGCCATCTTCTGTGTTAGGTCATCAAACTGCTTGATAACCGAGTCAGATACGATGTTCTGTATGCCGACGGCTATACCGCTGCTAGAGGTTCCATAACCCTTCAACTTACCCAAAAGAGCTTGCTGAGCGCTATCAACACGGTTGTTGTAGTCTTCATTAGCCTTGGAGATTGCATTGGCTCTGTTGCGCTCTGTAGCCTCCAGCTTGATTTGCTCGACGAGTTCTTTAGATTTATCTATCTCCTGCTGCTTAACATCCACAAGGTTGCTCTCGTCTTCCTTGATCTTGTCGATAGCAATCCCGTAGTTGCCATAGATGTTTGACAGCTCCTTGATGGTGTCCTTGTAAACCTTAGAGCCTTCCTTGGCAGTCTTCAGAATGGAGACTAGCGACTCGACCTTGCTTGATGCTTCATTAGCACTCTCGGTAAACTTGGAGGTCTTGGTTGCTGCATCTTCAGCGCTATTGCCGAATAGATTGAACATCGTGACTCCAGCTGCTACTGCACCAAGAACCAGACCGAGAACATTTGAAGAAGAGACCATATTGAACAGAGCCATGGCATCTTTGGCGGTTGTGATAGACTTCGCTAAAGACAAGAATGCTTTCGCACTCTCCCAAGCTACCTGTGCCTTAGATATTGCTATCATCGCTATCACCGCAGCCTTGTATGCACCATACGCTGCAACAACAGTCATAAGTACCTTGCCTACCGTCTCCCAATTCTCAACGAGGGTGGAAACGACTCCCAATCCGGTATTGATAACACCCTCCTGGGATTTGCCGAGGTCATTGAACATCTGCTCAATGGCATCCTTAATGTTGCTTATCTGACCGGTAATAGTCTTAGACTGAGCTTCCATCAAGCCACCGAACTTGCTACCCTCGGCGGTCATACTCTGCATTGCCTGGATGAAGATGTCGCTGGTAACCTTGCCTGCCTTGATTTGCTTCTGGACCTCACCGATGGCATTATTCAAGTCCAACCCCATAACTTTTGCCAATTCGTCTGCGATAGGAATACCTCGGTTGAGGAACTGATACAGGTCCATCGTGTCCATCTTACCCTTGGCGATGGTAGTGCCGTAAAGCATCACAAGGTCTTTAAGGTTCATACCCATACCTGCTGCAACGTCTCCCAATCCGATAAGCGTCTTGTTGACATCCTCGGCTGCTACGTTGAACGCAAGAAGCTGCTTGGCTCCCTCTGTAACGTCTTCAACCCCGAAAGGTGTGACGGCTGCCGTGCGGATCAACTGCTTCATGAGAGCATCAGCTTTCTCCTCAGACTGCAACATCGTCTTGAATGCCATTTCTGTCTGCTGGAACTGACCGCGGACCTGCATCATCTGATTGACGAACTTGCCGATGCTCCAACCGCCAATGGCAATGTTCATGCTGTTCTGTATATTCGAGATTACATCGTCAATAGACTTTCCGTCCTTCTCAACCCTCTCGGCAGTCTGATGAACTGCGTTCTGAATGTCTCGAAAACCGGAAACGACCTTGGCTGTCTCGACTATTGTATCGAATTTAATGCCTGGCATAATGTTCTATTTTTCCTTGAATTTATACTCTGTTATAAAGAATCGCCGGGGAAACACCAAATGTGAGTGTTCGATATGGGAACTTTACGTGCGTGCGCAGGAAGACTTCGGTTAAATCTCGGTCTCGGACTCTATCACCGCCTTCATGACCGCCTCCTTGTTGTTGCCATCGATGACCTCTTCCCCTGCTGCCGGTATATGGGCTTTCTTCCTCTCCTCGTCAGACAGATAGATTGAAGTAATCTTGTCTTTGAGCATGAGAGTCAGGTTGTTATACGATATTCCCCATACCACGTAATCGAAAGTCCATCCGTATCTTTCGCAAGCAGCATCTATGAGAGTTCCCCATATTGTCTTGCCCCCGAAGATAAAGCTATTCTCCGACTTCTTTGCTGCGTTGACCTTAGCCATACGCTTCGCTTCTTCTTCCATTCCTGTCTCTTTGGCTATTGTCTGGTATGAGTTAGCCTTAAGGATGATGATGAGGAGAGTGGCTATATCCTCGTTGGAACATTCTTTGAAGATTAACTCCGTCTGCTTGCTTACACATCTGGAATCTAATATTTCGTTCTTTGTATTGAGTGAGTGATATGCAATCAATCTGCAGCATGTCTCCCTTTTGGTGTTTGCAACTCGCAATGCTTCCAAGAATGGATCGGCTTGAAGCAACTCTTTGTCTAGCTCCAAGCTATCTACCAACTGCGACGTTAGGTACATCATGCCCAGTGTAGTAGGGTAGATGTTAACGTGAGCGTGCTCAGTATCAAAGCCTATCGGCATATCTGTGAGCGTATTCGATATAATGATTCCTAACTCTTCCATATCACTCGAATTTAAATTGTTGGCACCCAAGGCAGGACTCGAACCTGCGTCTTTCAACCAGCTTTTGAAGACCCTGGATTTTCATGCGACGGACTATTTGGTCTCGCTCTTCCCCTGAGCTACTTGGGTAGGTTGCCGGCTGATAACCCTCAGTCGGCGGAAGGGATATTAGAATATGCCTATTTCTCTGTGTAGGTCTCCGTGATTTCTGTAGGAGCAGTATCTCCGTCCTGCGGCTTCTTGAAAGTCAAGGCATACTTTCCACCTGTTCCCTTTGTGGCAGTAATGACACGCCAACGGTAAGCACAATAGACTTCCTCACTCTTCGAGTTGACAGTCTTAGCTACCACGTCTCCCTCTGGGATGAGAGCTGCGTGTGTATAAGTAACAAGAGCACCTTCTTCTGTAGAGAAAGCCTCTTCTGCACCAATTGTGGTGTTACCTAAGTAAACTCCAGGTACTTCCGGATCCTCTGGCTGAATAGCCAATCTGTAATTACCTTCAATAATGCCGTCAATTGTCTTGAAAGGCTGAGATTGGTTTTTCTTAATAAAGAGTTGATACGCAGCTTCATAGGTTGACTTCTTGGTCTTGCGGTCAACAGTACCGCCTCCCTCTTCCTTCTGCTCCATTGTGTCGCCCTTTGTAGGGGTCACATTCGTGGTTCCTTCCTTCGGTGTAGGAAGCTTATCCCATTCATTCTTAGTAGCACCTACCTTCTGAACAAAGATAGAACATTTTCCCCATGCTGTTACTGACATAATTTAATCATTTATGAGTTTATATTCAACTTGATTATTTATTACATGTTCTCCCGTGCTTGTTGCATATACCCTTTGTTCAATAGCGTGGGCTGCATACTCGCTCGTTCTGAACGTTTCTAAGAGATTCCAAGCCAGTTTGCAGATTTCGTCAACTCTGATAGTGTTCTCCTCGAACTGCCCATCTACATCCTGACCTTGTATATATATATTTACATTTATAATTGCCGTTTGAAGCTGCGTTCCCTCATTAGCCAAGATGGAGATAACGACATCTTCCTTATGAGAATTATGCGGTCTCATCGTCTTTGACAGCTTGCCATTGACGTTATTCATGAAACCACTTTCATTGATGTACCGGTAAACATCAGTCTTAATTGCTCCGTCTGATTTCATATCTTCCACTTGTTTATTTCATTAACTGCTGAGTCTATTGCTGTCTTCACACGCTGCTCTACAATGGATGTGGCCCATATCTTCGTTGAAGCGAGGACATCCTTGCTTTCCAAGGCTTCCACCTCTCCTGCGTATTCCATTCCGGCAACGACAACCAAAGCATAAACCCTGGAATATTCCTTAGCAAGGTCATTGATCATCTTCTTGCCCTTTGCAGAGCCGTCTGTGCCACTGAGAACCTGCGAAAAGGCTGATTCCATATATTTACTTCCCTGCTCGTACACGGCGAAGCCTATGGAGCTTCTTAGGTTGCCCGTATGGTCTATCCAGCTTTCCTTGGCAGACCTATTACGGATTCTAACCACAGATTCGTCTCCTAGCTTGCTGAGTGCCTTAAGCACATTCTCCTGTATCTTCCTTGCGGCTCTCTGTAGGAAGGCATCAAGAGCGGAAGCGCTGGTTGTCATTCTTATGCCCATATCTTACACTGGAGTTGATAACGATGAAATCCCTTGACCTTGATAATTACCTCCTCAGCCCCTAAAATATCTAGCTTGATAAAATCCCCATAAGAGAACTTTTCAATCCCTACGGGCAAGTTATGCACTTCGTAGGAGTAGTAATCAATAGAACCGTCAGATGTAACTAACTTGTTGGCCTCGCCAGCAGGAACTACATCACAAGTGCAGCAGAACTTCCACTCGGTCTTGCCCTGGTGATAATTTCCATCATCATCTGTATAGCCAGCTACCTTCTGCTGCCGGTATAGCTTTGAGGCATGAAAACTCAATAGACTCATCAGCAATTAATGTAAACTGTCGGCTTTGGAGTAAGTGAAACCTCCTCCTCGCCGATAGAGTTATATAAACGATTGACTTGAACTAATATAGCCTTTCGCTGGTCTTCCGAGAGGGAACCTATTGATTTGTCCGCTTCGGAGAAGCTAACGGCTTGTATGAGAGAAAGCAGACAGTCGGCAAGCGTTCCTTTGTAGGCGTCACTTCTGGCAACGTCACCAGTGAACTCTGATTCGATATCGAGGTCACGCTTTATGCAGGCGTTTTCCACGAAACCATAGGGGATAGGTATGTGTACCTCATCCACCAAAGCTTGTCCGACCGTCTTCATGATTACTCCTCAGCTTTAGCTGCCTTTTCCTTGAACTCCTTCTTCTTCACAGGAGGAAGCTCGTTATAGGCATCAATAACCTCCTTGTCGCTGGCGTCACTAGGAAGTGTAGCACCAAGAGCATTAAGGGTTGTGATAGCCTCCGGCTTCTTGTAGGTCACATCAGAGATTGTTACCTTAGCGTCCTCTGTATCTGCTTTCTCCTTTTCGGTATCAACCGAAACGTCTGGGTCTGCCAGCTTAGTATCAATCTGATAGATTGTGTCAACGTCCTCGATGACAGGCAAGCAGTATGCCTGCACCGCAGTTGTCTCACGCAATGGATCAGTTGTTGAATACTGAGAGATAAGCTTGTAATCAATCTGCTGATAGGTTACACCTGCCACTCTGTTGGTTGCCTCTGCTACCTGACCGTAAACGAGGGCACCAATCATCTGTGAGCAGACACCAATAATCATATCGTTGTTCCAAGGCTTAACGCTCTTCTTCACACCATCATGCTCCAAGCGGACAGTACGGTTGATGATGCGGAATGATACACCGGTCTCGTCCAAGAATGCCTCCTTGAATACGCTGGCAGTAGGAACCGGCAGCTTTGTGTTGGAGTCATAAGTCTGGCCCTTGTAGTTGGCAACAAGCTCGCGGGCATCCTGTGCCTTCTTCAGTTCGTCAAACTTAGCCTTACCAATCCAGAAGATCAAGATGGTGTTGCCATCATTCGATGCTCGCTCGATACATTTCTTCAAGTCTGCAACGGTAATACCAGTATCAACATTGTTGATGCCGAGCTGATTTTTCGGCAAGTACTGATACTTGATACGGAGCAACTCCTTTGGATTATCGTCGTCACGAACAGCTACGTAGCCGTTAGAAAGACCATACAGAAGGGCGTACTCATTACGCTCATCAACACCGACATTACAAGCTACCGGGTCCTGCGCCAACTTACGGCGAATCTCTGCTGTCTGACCGCCCTGTGCTTCCATGAGTCTGAGAGCGAGGATATCTGACTCCTTCAAGAATTTCTTCATACCAACCTTTGGCAGTTTGCCGTTGGCGGTTGAAATCTTGTCACGAGACTTCAAAGGAACCGGAGAATCCACTGCCACGTAGTCAGCAGCTACGTAAGAGGTATCAACTGTGTCGGCTTCCCATTTGTTGTCGGTAGAATAAACGCGGCGGAGAATGGATGTATCTTTGTGGAGATACGTCATCTCGTTCTTGCGCTTACCGTTAATCTTCTCAATCAATGTCTTCAGGATTGGGAAGAAACTCAAGATATACTTAAGAAATAAAGAACTCTGTTGCATAAATCACCTCCTTAACCGATTGCATCGTGTCCCCACTGAAGAGTAGGAACGGCTGTTTTCAAAGCTGCCTTGATCGTATCGACAGGATAAGGGACAGCCTTATCATTAGCCTCACCTGCCGTCATAACACCTACATGAGGGGTATCTGCAGGAGCAGTTGTCATGCAGACACCTACATACTCGTGATTTTCCGGCAATGAAGCATAAGCCTCACCTGTTACCGGCATAGGCTTGTACTCGCCAGACTTGGTATCACGAATGATAATGTGTCCACACTGGATGAACTCTCCAGAGAAACCTGTCATGTCAAGAATGACACCACCCATGATGCCATTCACGTAATTTCTGATGATTACAGACTCCTTGCCTGAATCATACGTTTCTGTCTTGCTTACGCCATACATAACTTTTAAAATTTAAAGATTACATTGTTTCGGCAAGCTCATCAATCTCATTGTCCTTGATAACCTCAACCTCATCCTTCTTAGGCTTTCTCTGAGCCGCAGGAGCACCAAGCTTTCCGAGACCTTCGTTAGCACGCTCTTGATCGATAGCTGCCAAGTCCTCCACAACACCATCGTAGAAATCATCGAACTCAGATTCGTTCTCGAACTTCATCTTGTCGAAATTCTTCAAGACAGTCTTTCCGAACGTACCTTTGTCCTTAAGGAGTGCCTTCAGCTTAGAACGGCGGCCATCATTCTCACGCTCTGACTTCAAACCGAGGATTTCGGTCTGCAAGGCTTTGTTCTGAGTAATGAGTGCCTGCGCCCATTCTGGGACCTGCTCATCTTTCTCTCTCTTCTGTTTGCGGATTGGTTTCTTGTTGCCGGCAGGGTCATCATCATCGTCATCGACCTCGTCGTCATCCAAGTCTTGACTATCCTTAAAACTCTGGATAGTACGCTGCGCAGTCTTTTGCGCAATCTTAAGATAAGGAAGAACCGCATTGACCTGCTTTTCAATCTCTGCGTTTACATCCTCGTCTGAGGCTTCTTCATCGAGTTCTAAGTTATTGGCAACATCGGCAGCAATACCCTCTAACTCCTCTCTACTGAACCCCAACGCCTTTGATTTGGGTTTCAGAATAACTAAAACTTGCTTCGTTCTTTTTTTCATTCTAACTAAATATTTAATTGAACAATAAAATTCAAGAAATATCCCAGTACGAAGCGATAGCAATAAGTAATGCTGCAAAATTATAAAAAAAGTATTTAATCACCAAATATATTGCAAGGAAATATACTTAATGATTAAATACTTTATGGTTACATATAAATATTAATCTGGATAATTGAGCTTATCCGGTCCAGCTGTGGATAGATATACTGAGAACATATCACATAGCTCTTTTGCTCCTTTTAAGTCGTTGAGCCTATAATTTCCGCATTCCACTTCCGATGCACCTGGAATCGTCTTTGATAGCGAACACGCTTTAAAAGCTTCCACTATCATTTCCTTTATTAGCTTTGAAGTCCACGTACCTTTAAGGACAAGGTAGAAACCTGTAAGACACCCCATCGGACCAAAATACAGAACAGAATTGCTAAGAGGGCTATCATTGCGTAAGTAGTCCGCCATCAAATGCTCTACTGTGTGAGCAACGGCAGGCGACATCATATCCTTATTTGGCTTGCACACACGAATATCGAATGTTGTAGCAGTCTCCAATCCCCATTTATCTACTCTCGAAACATAAAGACCTGGCTTCAGTTTCGTATGATCAACTTTAAAACTTGGTATCATTCTCTAATAATTTACAAACAACACTAAATGCCTTTTCGGCAAGACTATCCCAAAAACCTGCATACTGCTCGGTCTGGTTCGGCTCCAGGGGATTATCGCTAATAACTCGTATGGACGTAAAACCAATACCCTTCTTGTAGCATACCTGCGCGAGGGCAGCAGACTCCATGTCAATAGCACATACGTTATAAGAATTAGGGAGAAAATCCTTAATTGCCAATACCTGCTCTCTCGTGGTGACAAACTTATCTCCCGTAGCTATAGTTCCTAATCTGAATCTTTCATCCATATCAATCCAGGAGAAATCAGAAGGAAAGACTGCCGGCATACCTTGAACTTGCCCGTTGGCATTCGGCTCTCCGCAATATACATCGTGGTAGCAGTACGAATTGCCAATCACGACATTACCAGGTCTCAATCCTGCAACAGCAGCACCGGCGCATCCTACTGAGATAACTCTTGTAACTTTGCTGGACGTATTCGACGAAAGAAATTCTGTCAAGCAAGATGCCGCATTAACCTTGCCAATACCAGACTTGATTAAAGCTATGTTTTGAACATTTTTGTAGTCAAGCCAATTCTTTGCAATCCATTCGCTGATAAGGTCGTATTCCTTATCCATAGCGGTAACTATGACAATCATTGCGCACCTCCTTTCGTTAGCTTAAGCTTCTTGCAACGGTTATAAATTGCGTTTTCGTCCACTCCAATCTTGGTTGCGATGGCTTTTACCGGGTACTTGCCATACATTCTGCGAATGATGAAATCCTCATCAGCAGTAAACACGTGGCTCTTGCTGATACCCATTTCCTTCATCTTTCGATGGATGGCCCAATAATTACGATTGAGCTGCTTTGCAATCTCCGTTGTCGTCATCACCAAAGCATTAACCTTGATGAACTCAATCTCTTCTGCGCTAAAATGTTTTCCTCTACTCATTATTTTATATTTGGGTTCATTAAGCCGCCCAAGGCTTTCTTTCTCTTTCTGTTATATCTTCTGTTTGCAGCAATCCTTTCAGCATTCTCTTTACGATAGACTTCCATTCTTGCCAATAAATGTTCCTTATGCTCCTGGTAGTACCTTCTATGGTATTCCCGGATTTCCTCCTCACTTCTCGCCATGAACCTTGTCTTTTATAAGTTCGTACAGTGATGGGCTGAGTGTGCTCCATTGGTCATTCTCGTCTTTCACGAGATAGAATCCATCAGGGACATAGAACTCTCGATTTTTCAACCTAACTATCAACGTCTGCTTCGTGCGGTCTCCGCTGATAGTCTTTACTAACTCTGAAACGTCCGGGCATTCCCATAATTCTTGAATGCTCTCGGAAGATACTTTAATTGCTACCATATCATTTCTATTTAATGTTTTTTACCAATCTAAGTATACAACACCCATCCCATGACAAATACCGCACGTCTTGTTTCCTTCTCCATTACATTCTGGACAACAATGCCGATGTTTAACTATAGGCGCAGGAGGTATCAACATACGAATAAGAGCCATCCTAAAATCAGCATCATGACAATTCTTGATGGCATCTAGTATTTCTTGTTCCGTTAGAATAAACATATCCCTTAAACTTAATTTATGAATATTTACCAATTCCAAATGTCAGCGTATCTTTCATCTGGTGGTGTTTTAATCTTTGGAAATATAGGAGTATTGCTGATAACATGATGGTCGCAACTTCCTGTACTTCCACTAGTAAGTGGCTCTCCGTTACAGACTAATCTATATTTACATTCATCACATTGTATGTAATTCATATCACTTGAATTTAATGATAAAAAACTCTGTATCAAGCCATTTATCGGGGCATAAGCCTTTCTTAGGCTTTCCGATGGTGATACTTTCAATCTCCTTTTCTACCTTTGGGCTATCGTCATAGTAGCCGTTCTTGAAGAGAACGTGAGTGAATGGTACGAACTTCATTGTACCATTATTCAGTTTCTCCTTAATAGTATTGATATCTATAAGCATTTCAAATGTCTTACCGATATGAAGCTTATCGTACTTATCGAAATCTTTGAATTTCTCATCCTTGATAAGGAGAAGACGACTCATCCAAAAATCTTTAATTACCCGATACTCTTCATTCTTTTCGCCCGACACTATCATATCGAACCATTCCTTGCTGACTGCGAGGGTAAGAACCTTCTTCTTTGCTTCTGATAAATACTTATCCATTACTTTAGTTAATCTTTCCATAAGCTAACTTATTTTCCCTCTGTTTTTACTACAAAGAAATCGTCACCAATGTCTTTTCTTCTATTCAACTCTTTGCAAAGTACAGATGTATCAGCAAGGTTGATATGCTGGTTTACATACTCCTCCTTATCTGTGAAGGTAAGGAGTGTTTCATCTAGGTTATTTACTTCCTCTATATTCTCCACACTTTCCGAAAGATATTTGATTTCTCCATGGATAAAGTCATACACATTTTTGTCGATAACTTTCTGTCTTGTCAGAGTTTCGACTGCTGTTTGAATCTTTAAGATTGATTTTTGCATTTCTTGTTTCATAATCATATTTTGTTTATTTTAGATGAACAACAAAGTTTTTTGGCTTAAACTCGATAAAGCCATTATCCTTTTTCGTTTGAGTAGTCTCAATGCTGAAACCGACACATTTCTTGAAGAGAGCTCTTATTTCAGAACCATTCCTGCAGAAAAGCTGTACGTAATCAATTTTCCTAAAGTAATGGTCAACAGAATTCCCATACTGAATATGAGGTTTTCCATTACTATCTAATCTGGCCGTTAATTGGTCTAATCTTATTATTGGCTTTACACCCTCGATAAGGGTATGGCACCAACGTGGGGTGCAAGGTAAACATACTAGTCCTACCTTGCCTTCTTTGATTTCATCAAACTCCTTCTCACCTACAGTAATATTCAAAAAAGTCATGTGCTAACCCTCCTTCTCGTTCATTTTAGCAATGTGATCATTGTAGGCATCATAGTCCTCTTTACTAATCTCAATAACGCTATGTATGAGAGTTGTACCGCTAACCATATCATCCTTGAATTTCTCTTCTACGTCCGTGATGAGGTCCATGATAGGATAGAACTTAATATCCTCCTCTTCCCCCTTAACGGAACTCGTAACTGAGGTATAGGTTAATTTGCCATCCTTACGCATGAAGGCGGCTACTGCGTAATAATATCTTTCTCTTATCATAAGTCATATTTTTTTAGTTTATTTGAACTACCTAATATATCTCTAATATCGAAAGGAGTTTTGCCAGCCCATCTAGTAAGGCAATTCATTAGCTTGCGAGAATATCTTGCAGAAATCTTTTCTGCCTTTACAATACGATGATCAACTCTGCCATGACCGCCACCTTTAGTGGCATAATACAAAGCCCATCTAGGCTCCCAGTAATGCTTAATCTTTGGAAGCTTTTTCACTACGTCCAATCCATCCAATACCATCCTTAAATAGTGAGGACTTCCGTAGCAACGCTTCATTATCTTCTTGGCTTGTCTAATCTTCATACGCTACTTCTTTTTTTTACAAGGGCAGCTCTCTGCGTGAATAACATAAACTCCGTGTTTCGTGTCCACAAGCAGATAGTCGTGCCCTTTCTTGGTGAATATTTTTATATTAAACTCTTCTTTTTCGTGTGGAGTTCCTAAGCTGAAAGAAATCCTAAAACCAATTACCCCTATTATGAAAATCAAAAAGAGACAACCGTATGACTTGGCTAAGTCTAAAATCTTACTCTTCATACGTTAGTCCTCCTTATCGAATTTATTGCCAACAACAATGAATTTACCTAATGAAAGATAATAACCTAACGGTTTTTCATAAATCTTTCCATTAGCATGTGTGAGGTAATACCCACTTAACTCTTCCGACCATACAATTTCTGATGGAAGAAAAGGATAATTCTTTATAACATCATGTTCGTACAATTCATTGCCCTCACAATCTTTCAGACCTGTGAATTGGCAGACAGTATCTGTATCAACTTCTCTCTTGTTACAGATAGAATCCTCATACCATTCAATAAATGTTCCGAAAGGCGTCTTTACCAGAGAACCTTTCACCCATTTACCATCACTCAGTTTCTTTGCTTTAAACAAAATACTTCTCATTTTTATTTAATTTTGTGAGCAGTACTATTAGTATGCTCTATATGTTCATTATTACAACAATGTGGATAGAAATATTTATCTGCTCCATACATAAGTTCTTCTATAATATCATCGTCACTATCTTTGCACTTAGAGTCAATAATAACTCTAATATTTACTTCAAATTCTCTTGCCATAACTATTTTTTCCAATATTTACCAATTAAATAACCGATAACTCCACCCATAAAAGCTACATATAGAACAGCTAGGGTAAGCACAATATAGAATCCAAACATAACTATTCTTCTTTAAGTTCTACTGGCTCATCGCTCCAAGATAACTCTCTTCCGATGAGCTTCTTGATACTTCCATGAGGTATAAGAACACAACCACCGATACCAGAATATGTAGGATTCCAATATCCATATTCTCCAGCTCCACTTCTGTATGGTTTCTTTTCAAAAAGAAATTCCTTACCATTTCCATTAGTTGCTACCCATGCCATAACTTATTCCTCCTCCACTTTTACGCCAAAAGGAATGAGGTCAGCAAATGCAAACTTATCAAAAGCATCTTTAAATGAATACTGTATTGAAGTATATACTGATACATATTCTAAACATCGGATAAGATGCATAACTCCATCCCTTCTACCAACTACCCACCCAAAAGGCTGGTGCTTGAGCATTTCTGCCCAGCACTCTTTTGCATCCTTGAATGGACGGTACTTTGGTTCTTGCTTAACACGGTATTCTATATTATCCCAGTACCCTATTTCATTTGTTTCCGTCCAATCATTCGGAACACTTGTGCCTTTTACGGCACTCGGTTTTCTTCTTGTTTCTATTATCTTGCCTTCTGCAAAAGCTTGCAAGAAAGGATAAAATTCTTTAGCTTCAATTCTATTCATAGCTTTAATAATTTAGTTAAATACTTATCCATACTATAATACACTATCTGAGTAATAGTGTATACATAGAATGATTCACATTCTTTAGTTTCTTTCACTCGTAATATAGTACTTCCTGTTATTACCCATATTGCTGGTATGATTAAAGGCAACAAAGAACCTTCAATTACGAATACTATAGTACATATAGGAATCATAAGTAACACATATACTAATCGCTTAAAGATTTTCATAATCAATCCTCCTGCTCTTTGTGATGTTTATGAAGTTTATCTAAGTTTAATTCCATTTGAATGACTTCTCCTGTATCTTCATCAACGAAATCCTCTTTATAAATATTACTCATCGCTTATCCTCCTTTTTTCTGTTTCTTTCTATATGCTTTAGTTGCGCAATACTAATATTGCCATATCGTTTATACATACCTTGGAGATATACAATATAGCTAGCTAATGTTATTTTATTTGCATCCATATTCTCTTCTTTTTACCCTCTCCATGATGTTATCAAAATAATAACGGATTGGAGTCTTTATGAGCCTTTCACTCATTAACGTTCTTCGATGTGTACTAAATGCTTGATGCCTTTTCCACATAAGAGTGCTCTGAGGTGAATTGTCAAGCGGTAATTGATATTTTACGGCTACACCTAATGCCAACCAATCTAATTCGAGCACGGCTTTTTCGTTATTACCTTAATTTCACTAAGGAGAGGGTGGTTAGTTACTCTGTTACCATTTCAAAAGCTTGCGCTCGTAGGCTTCCCATTGTCATAGGCATTGCCTTAATTGCTTTTGTTTCTGTGTAATGTTTTATTTCTTTGTTCATAGTTTTACCTAGTTAATGTTATTCATCAATTTCAAAACTCCATTGTTCCATATCAAACACTTCTTTTAGCTTTTCAATGACTTCATAAAAGTCATCTTTGGAACGTAACGCTGTGCCACAATCGCCAACTTCTGAGTATTCATAATGTCCCATATCTCTTTGTATCATTTCCTTCGTTAAAGGAACGCCAATATCAAATGCAAGGGAACGAGATTCACTCGGAATATCTATTGCCTTGTCATCTACATCTGTAATATATCCACTGATATAATGTGATGCATCATTGACATCTGTGTTGTGAATTGCTGAATATGCCTTACAGAAATAATGACAGGCTCCTCCACATAACCCGATAAAAGTTGAAATTCTAAAACGTAACACACGCTTACCATTTTTACGGCTGGCTTTTGTAACATAGTCAACCACATTTTTATTGAAAAAATCTAATGATTGAAACCTAAACCCCTCACCAATAGTTGCCGGTAATGGGAATGGTCCTTCAGTAATATCGTACCCACTTTCAAAAAAAATGTGCTGATTCAGCCAGCTTACGATTTCTTCGTCTGTTTTTCTAGCCATTGGCTGACTTAACATAGCTTTTAACATATCACTTATATTTATGTCCTATAAGGACGGTTAGTTACTAAATCTCATCAAACTCTTTCTGAAATCTCTGTTTTGTTTCATTCAGAAGCTGCTTGAATTTTGTTTTAAACTCTTCATCACACTCTGAAAGCCCACAAATAGCATCAGCAAGACTACTACGCATTGATTTTGGAGACATATTTAAGAGTTCATTTACTTTAGGAATTAAACTCTTTGCTAAGATATTTGCTCTTTCTAATTTTTCTGTATTCATATTATTATCTATTTATCCTTTGCAGGATGATTAACTAATCTTTTTGATACTATCAATTTCCATACTCCATAGTACAAACTCTCTATTGGAGCGAGTGCCATCTTTTTTAGCAGGGTTGATTCTTACATCAATCTCGCCATTATAGCCACCGTAACCTCGACTAGGGACGATGCTTGTAATCCAACAAACATCACATCTAGAACAGCTAACTTTGTCGCCAACCTTGTATGGAAGACTTTCGATGTAATCATTTACGTAAGAACAAATCTCATCGTTAGCATCATTGATAATGCTTCGTTGTTTGTCAACCTTTACTTTTAATTCTTCTTTTGTCATATCTTTAAAATTATGCCCGAAGGCGTTAAACACCCAACATTCTATTAATAAATCTGTCGACAGCTTGCACTGCATTATACTCTTCTACTCTTATTCTCTTTTCATATCTGTTGCAAAGCAAGGTCAATGAGTTTCTAATATTAATTAAGTCTTCTTCTGCAAGTTTATCTTTACTCATCATATCTTTGATAGAAGTCGGCTCGATTTCAAGAACTTTACTATTTATAACTTGTCTGTCTAACCCACAAAAGCGTATTGCTTTATCTATTGTGTCAAACGTTGCTTCATGACAAATCAAAGCATCATCATCATCTAGATATGCCATTGTACGCCACCTACATGGTATTCCCAAAATAGTATTTTTTTGAACAGAATAACGTTTTTCTCCATTAGCTAGCGTTTCTTCGACTATTCTCTTAGCCATACCTACACCTCCATTTCTTGTTTAAGTCCTAGACCGAAGAGAAAATGCTGGAGATCATGAACTGAATTGAAAAAATTAGATATTCCTACGTCAAGGCAATACGCTTTCCATCCATCAGGTTCAAGAATCAGTTCAAACCAATCTTCATTAGGATGCTCAAAGGCATACAAGCCATAGGCATTATTTAGCTGATTCCATCCATTAGCCTTCAATATGGCAGGAGTAAGTTCCACAGGCTTTATCTCATCAATATCAACAAGACAATACATCAATCCTTCTTTATGGCAAGACAAGTCAAAGTGACTTCCGTCTCTAGGCTCTTTAACAACCATGATTTTGTTGTGATACATAACAACATCACCAACAATATATTTCTGTTCCATATCATTATATTTTTAAGTTACTATCTATATGCAAGGCATATAATAAATGTTGGAGTTCATGAACATAGGTAAATTCAAAATGAAAATAGTGATTACATTCATTTATATATTTCCAATCTCTAAGATTTTCAGATTGACTGATTTGTAAGTCACCATAAGTTATTCTATCAAGCTCGTCCCATTTATCATCTAGTTCCTTGGAAAACTGATAGCCACGCTCTTCACTGCCAACGTAAAACCAGCTTGTGGATTTATTCCATCCATTCTTCTCCAAAATTGCTGGCACAAGATTAATAGGAACAATATCCTTAACCCAAGCACAGCAGTCACCTAAGAGAAAACCTTTATCCCCCTAATTCTGCACCTTCGATGTTCTCTAAGCAGACAACACCTTTAAGAACCGTTCCATCATCTAACCTCAAAGTCTTTGATGGGTCAGATGATGTTACTCGGTAAACGACATCTTTAGCTGTACCTAGTGGTACTCCATTTGTCATCACCAAATCTCCTGGTATATACTTTACTTCTTCCATACGCTTTACTCCTTAACTTCTTTAAAGATTACATTCTTGTGGTCTGAACGTCGTGTACTCACACATGGATATTTTTTCCAAACTTCACAAGCACCCTTACTTTCAAAGAAGCAACCCGCACAAGTTGCAGTCTCAGTTACAACGATATCCAAGACAACTCTTTCGCCAACTTTAAGCTCTTTCATATCTAGCCCTCCACATCTTTAGTTGTACCTAACAATGATTCATTACCGATGTAAGGAATGCAGAATTTCCAAGTAACACATGTAGTTACATATCTTCCATCATTTTCTTTAATATGACTAAAGAAACTTGCTCTCCACACATCATCAATAGAGTCTCTAACTAATACTTTCTCAAAAGGTTTGAATTGGTGTTCTTTTTTAATATCCACAAACTGTTTCTTCTCAGCATCCCAAGCCTTGCCTTCCTTTGCGAGGGCAGAGAAGAGTTGCTGCTTCTCTTCTTCAGTTGCTAGACGAAGACTTCTATTGCGACCAAATCTATACTCATTATAATGTACTTCATAATCTTCATATCTTACATTTATAAGGGCTTTGCTGACAATATCGTCTTTTATAGCAGCAATAAAAATTACCTTATCGTAATAATTATCTTCTTCCGCTACCACTATATCCCCATCCTTGAACTTAGTCTGCTTTTCAATCTCCAAAGTTTCAAGGTTTAACTTACCGCCACATCTATTCTCAATATCTCTGATATAACCATAGGCAATATTGTTATCCACCTTGCTATACTTAGCCGTTTCTGTATTTGGCATGCCATCAAAATAACATCCGTTGAACTTTGTATAGTCATCAGATGCCCATTCTTTGAAAATGCACATAAATCCACAATCACTAATAAGCACATCTCCCTTCTTCCATGAGAATTTTTCCCAATCACGCATTGATTTGCTAGGGTAGATGCACAAAACTCCTTCCTTGTACAATTTACCGTCTTCATCGAACCATGGCTCTTTATTATGATGCTTAACTTGAAAAGCATCACATGCATCAGTAACGACATATAACGTAACACTTCCAAACATATCAGTCCAGAGTTTCGTACCTTCTGGCTTATTCTTTAATATTTTCGCTATGTTTATTTTTGTTTCCATATTACTTACCTTTTTATTTGTTAATCGTTTGCACCAAAGTCCATTAGAGGGTCTATCTCGTAAAGATGTTCTTCTGCATCATATTTTCTTTCTAGCATATTTATCGTGTTAGATAGATGAGTATCTGACATATCCTTAATCGGTATTTCTCTACCATCTTTGGCTTTCCACATGATTTGAGCAGAGTTTCTCTGTCTGATCCATTGCTCTAGTTTCAAATCATTAATATCAGCTATTTTCATAACTAAACCAATTTTTGCGTTAAACAATACTGGTAGTAACTCATACTACCAACGTTTTTTGATATTTTTGGCAGCTCACCATCATAAGGAGTGACTTTCAAGCCATCAATGAAATCAGCATTCTCAGTTGATACCTCGGTATCATGCTCATTCATAAACACCTTTTGCGCTGTCGTAGAATGGCTTTCAGCTCTAAGCTTACCGAGTGACCGCCAAACCTGCTTGCTATGGATGAACAATCCATGCAAAGGAATAGTCTTTACTTCTACTTTTGTTTCCATAACCTTTATTTTAATACATCTATTCTCTATCTAAATAAAACGGGGAATATCGAAATATTCTCATTTCTCTTCTCATATCAATCTCAGCTAAACGATCAGCTTTATAAAGCTTAATATATGGCTTATCTTTGAGATATTGAATAAATTCGACAACAGAATATTCTTTCTTTTCCATACCCTTAACCATTTAAAGATGATAATAACTATTTGATACCCTTGCGAGCAACTCTATATTGTTTATCGGACATCATAGCCTTATCCGTTTACATAGTTGATTACATGCTCCTGTGCTTGCTCATGCAAGTTGTCAAAAGCGTCTTCTATAACTTTGGCTGTCTGATTTCCATTAAGGTTCTCCAGCATTTCGCCAACCACTTCTTCCATCGAGCCTATTGGTAAGGAACAGAACTTATCAACTAGAAAGCTCTTCTGCTCACTGATTGTCATATCATCGTACAATTCCGATAAATCTACATTTACTTTATAATCTGCCATAATCTTAATCGAAAATATGATGGTTCAACTTTCTCTTTCTGAGGTTTTTCTTAATCACTTCCATATCCTTGTGGTCGTTAGTGTGGTCCGCAAGAAGCTTGATGATTTCATAGATGTCATTTGCGTTATCCTCCAGGTTGGCGCAAATGCTCTCGTCACCGAAGAAACTCTTATTAAAGGGTTTCAAATGGAAGTAGTACTTTTTGGCTGCATCCTGCATCTGAGTGTAGTGCATCTTCTGCTCTTGCTTGTACTGAACGCTTAACAGCCTAAACATGCCCTGTTCATCTTTGATGAGCTGATCCAATACATCTGTTACCATTGCAATCAAGCAGCCATTAACCTGCAGGCATTGAATAATCTTTTCCTGCTTCAAGCCAGATGTTACACCAATCTCTGAGAGTGTAACCTTCAAATCGTTTACTGTAACTTTCTCTTTTCCCATTGTCTTACATTTAATTGTCAAACCATAAACCTGCATATCTCCATTCCCAATGAAGGCAAGTGTCATTAGGCTTCTTGCCTTCACTATAGCATATCTCGGAAGCTATACAATTACTACATATATGCTTCATAATCATGGAAGTTTTGATATCATATAATCTAACTCCTTATCTGTAATATCCAGATTGTTCTTACGCTTGAACTTGATGATAGCATCAATTCCGACCTCGCCTTCAACCAACTGGTAGATGGCATCCTCATCAAATCCCTTGTCTAGAACCTTGATAAGCTCCATTCCCAAATCATGGATTTTCTGCTGAAACTCCTTTTTGAGGTCTGCGTTAATTCGCTCTAAAGCTTCTGCTTTCTGACTAAATCCGCATCCTCCCTCAATGGCGAAGTCGTTATTGATGTTCTGACACATCTGGTCAATGTCCTTGCTACCGAAGAACTGAGCGAAATAGGTATCGCCCTTCAAGGACTGTAGAATATCGATTTCTTCTTGCTTTGTCATAACTAATCCTCCTTATCTAACTTATCGTACTCCTTACGTAGCTCTGCAATTTTATTTGCAAAGAAAACCATTGTCTCTTTCAAAAGCGAAAGCATGTCTTTATGATTGAGGATGTCGCCAACTGCTGTATAGTACTTAAGGTTTTCGTTTGTTTCCAGAAGATCAAAGCTGCCGAAGCTTGCTACATTGGTATTAAATGACTCTTCCTGGAAGTTACCTACCTTTGCTTGGTAGCGAATCACCATCATGTCTCTTCCTACTCCTTTCAAATTCAAATGCGCGATAAGTGACTTGTAGCCTACGTCAACACCCTCTACCTCCCAGTCAGGACAAACAGAAATAATGTCTCTGATTTTCTTTGTGGCTGACTCGAACGCATTCTTAATGTTATTTCTAACCTCTTCCTTCTTTGTCTCGACTGAATTATTCATAATCTTTATAATTTTAATTGGTTCAACTTGTAAGGTAGGCTCTGAATAGTCAAAACTACTACCTTTTATCTATATGCAAAGGTACGAAAATTTTCTGATATATGCAAATTTACCAACGATTATTTTAGTTAAAAATACTAAAACCATTAAATATATGCGAATATATCCGTAATTTTGCCAAATCAAAACTTCGAAGATTATGATAGATTTTAATGAACTTTTTAAAAGAAATGACGTTGGCAGCATCATAGGAGAGCTGAAACAACGCGTGTTGGATATTCCACTTTGGAGTACCCTGTTATCTGAGTATGAGCCTATGCTACATGAAATCGTAAACGACCACGTTGGCAGACAGGACAGAACTCTTGATGACGGAATTGTAGAAAAGGCAGCTAGATTGCCTGTCGGATTGGAGAAACTTCTTACACGAAGAATCTCTGAATTTACAATGGCTATACCGGTCAAGCGTGTATATACGTATGATCAGGCTGACGAGGAACTGAAGACGATTGTTCGTGCCATCGAGAAAATCTACACCTGTGCACACATTGATGCCGTGAACATGCACAGAGCAAAGTGCTATTACGCCTCTTGTCAGATGTTCACACTTTGGTACACGCAGAAGAAGCCTAACAAGCTCTACGGGTTCGACAGTCAGTACAAACTGAAATGCAAGACATTCTCTCCAATGGACGGAGTTGACATCTATCCTTACTTTGATGAGTATGACGACTTGCTTGCTCTGTCATTCGAGTATAAGCGTAAGGTTACTGACACAGAGCACACCTTCTTCGAGACCTATACCGCAGACCATCATTACAAGTGGGACCTGTCTTCAGACGACGAAGAGTCCGGATGGAATTTGGTGGATGATAATGAGATTTCTATCGACAAGATTCCAGCCGTTTTCTGGTACCGTCACAAACCATGCTGGGAAGGATTGAAACCTATACGTGAGAATATCGAGTACACCATTTCCAGAAACAGCGATGTTGTGGCATACAATTCCGCTCCTGTCTTGAAGATTGCCGGTGCCATCGTTGGAATGGAGCGAAAGGGAGAGAGCAAGAGGGTGTATAGAGTCAGCGAAGACGGCGATGTTAGCTACGTGTCTTGGCAGCAGGCTATCGAGGCTCTTAAGTATCACGTTGACACTCTCGTCAAGCTTTTCTTCATGCAGTCTCAGATGCCGGACATCAGTTTCGAGAATATGAAGAGCCTTGGCAATATCGGCTATGATTCAAGAAAGACACTCCTCATGGATGCCCATCTTAAGATAGGAGAGGAGACTGGTGCCTGGATTGAAGGCTTCGAGAGAGAGGCCAACGTCATAAAGGCGTTCCTTTCCAAGATGAACACGAAATGGGCAGCTAGAATGGATGAGATTACTGTAGAGCACATTATCACTCCATTCATCCAGGAGGATGAGAATACCCAGATTGACAAATGGCTTAAGGCTAACGGCAACAAGCCTCTCGTCAGCCAGAAGGAATCTATTCAGCGTGCCGGTCTTTCCGATGATCCTGACAAGACTTTCAACGAGATTCAAGGAGAAGAGGAAGTAGAGGCCACAAGAACAGCAGCTTCTATGCCTAACTTATTCTCGGAGGAATAGCCATGAGAAAGAAGAAGGAAGAAGAGAAACTGCACTTTTGCCGTGAGTGTGCTCATGCTACTGACTTCCATAGTATGAGCCTTAAAGGTCAGCCTATCCTAGCCAAATGCCCATATCAAGAATGGAGCGTTCTTCTCAACTGGGATTGCTGCAAACACTTTAAAATGAAATTGTATGAAAAAGCCAAAACTGCCTAATCAGAAAAAGGCATATAAAGACCTTGGCAAGAGACTGAACGCTTATACCCGGAAAATCATTTCCATCTATGAGACTCTTGCCAAGGAGTCCGCTAAAATCGCCACCTCCACCGACTTCGATGGGGATGGCGAGTTCTCTTTTGATGATTTCCCTAGAACAGAAAAGAAGGTGAACGCCTTGTTGGATTACTATTCAAACAATATGCAGGCCTTGGTCTATAATGGCATATCGGACGAATGGAAGAATAGTAACACCCTGCAGGACCTACTTGCCAAAAGGGTAATCGGTACCTTTACTAGGAAGATAGCGGACGCAAAGCAGAAAGCTTACTTTGAGCACAACAACGCGGCAAAGAAGGCTTTCATAGAGAGAAAGATTAAAGGTCTCGGTCTTTCAGAAAGAATATGGAACCAGAGAGCTGATGTAAAGGAGTCTCTGGAGAAAGCTCTATCTGTCGGCATAGAGAAGGGTATGAGTGCTGTTAAACTCAGTAAGAAGGTCAGTAAGTACCTTAATGATTATCCATCACTTGCCAAAGCCTATAAGAAGAAATACGGCAAAGCAATAACCATTCAGAACTGCGAGTACAGAAGCGTGCGCCTGGCACGTAACGAGATAAACATGGCCTACCGTTCTGCCGAGCAGGAAAGATGGTCTAGGATGGACTATATTAAAGGCAAGGAGATAAAGACAACCAGCAATCCTAGCCATAAGCACGATATGTGTGATTTACTTGCAGGTGTCTATCCGAGTTATTTTCCTTGGGTTGGTTGGCACGTGAATTGTATGTGCTATGCCATCCCGGTAATTATGAGCGAAAAGGAGTATTGGAGCGGTAAACAGCCAAGCAATGCTATGCCTAAGAACTTCACAAATTGGGTGAATGACAATAAAGACAAGGTAAAGCAATCATCCTATATCACTCAATATGCCAAGGTTGAGAAAACACAGAAAAAGAAGACTGTTCGCATTCCATCAGTATCGAATGAGACAAAAGCTCAACTCACAAAGTCAATCAACGAATGGGCAACAGAGAATCTGAAAGAAGTTCAGATAAACGAGAAAGAGACGGCAAAGAGGCTTTATTTGTTCTTGGGTGAGAAAGAAATAATCATGAATAAGAAGTTCCTTACGGAGACATATTCTAAGAACATCAATAACTCTCATCTGCCCGATACGATACAAGTTGCCTTGAACATAAAGGATTGGCTTCCTAACGGAAAGTTCGTTAGAAAAGAGCAAGGCAAACACCACGATTGTTTCTTCAATGTCTATCAAGCTGAATATAATGGAAAGAAAATCGAGTTTAAGACAAAACTCACCGATGGCGAAATCTTATACACGATGAGGTTAATGAAATAAAAGAGGATTGGGGTCCTTCCGAAGTCTGCGCCCGAAGGCCGACGTGTGAACGGCTCACCCAATCCTTTATATCTTTCTCCTTTACCGCTGCAAAGGTAATATTTTATTTTGGAAAATCCAAATCTTTTTCCGAATTTTAATTGGTTCAAGCCCTCGCTGGTGCATTTAATGTCTTGTAAGCCTCGAAAGCCAACGTGCTCACGTGCTCACTGATGGTGGTGGAGATTGTCATAATGTCTCCCATAAGGAGCATCGTCTCTCCCTTTCCGACCTCCGTGATGAGACTCAAAAGGCAGTTGATTTCATCCTTAAGCGTCTCGGCTTTCTTCATCAGCGGTGTTGGCGGCTCGACCTTGACCTCTTCCTTCTTCTCGCCAGACTGAGAAGCAATACTCTTCTCAACAGCCTTCGGCACTCTCGGCTTCGGCAGGTTGCAGATGATGTTCTTCTCCTTCAATGCGAGAAGCCAGCGTCTGCCTCGCTCCGTCCAAAGAGGTCTTCTTGTGTACTTGCCCTTGATGACGTGTGTAGTCACCTCAGTTAGCTGATAGGTGGAGTAGGGACTTGTCAGCATCCACTCATAGCCACGGTTGGACGCAAGGCCAACCTCCTTCAGCTCTTCGTACAGCTTCTGTGCGCTGCTCATGCCCAACTCCTTCGCCATCTGCGTAGTGGAATAGACACCCTTTGTCATGTCGCACTTCTGCACTCTCTTGAAGCACTCATCGATTCTCTCCTGGAGATCACCCATGATTTCCTTCTGTCTTGTTAACCACTCCTGGTCCTTCTTAACTTCGACCAGCATTTCCTTTGCGAACTCTTTCAAGCTCATGTCTGCGTTTGTTGCCATAATCTAGTTTTTATGCAACCTATCAAGCTCATTATTGTAAAGAAGGGCAGCCGCTTGTTACGCCCCGAACTAGACCCTTGGGAGACCAGCGTCCCGGTCTTGATTCCCTCGGCAGGTAGTAACTCACAGTTGCCCTATTTAGTAGGTTCTTAGACAAAATTACTACCTTTATCCTATATGCAAAGGTACGAAAATTTTGTCAGATTGCCAAATCTTTTAACCTAAATTACGAATTTAATTTATTGGAAATCAGAGAGTTAGATTTGAGATAAGCGATAAACTTATCAAGCATTCTTGACGTGCGCTCTCTAATATCCGTTTCTGTAAAATCTGTCAACGTCTGTGACAGCATTCGTAATTCGTGTATCTTAGTTCCAATCCTCTCTCCTGTGGATTTGAACTCACCATTATAATACTTAATCTTGTCAGCAAATCTGTAATCGGATGCCCGAATATTAACTCTTCGCTCCAATACCGATTTGTTTCCCAACATTTCAAGAACCTCGTCACTCGACAATCCACCTTCCTTGACTTGTCTGTTCCTTGGGAAGATGTGCTCAATATCATATGTTGCGTCAAGAGGAAGCAATTCCTGGCTATCGAAAGTGAATGCCCACCACACAATCATCGACTTCGTAATCGCACGAGTGTTTGAAAAACTGAAGTTGTTGAATTGCGAACGGAACAATTCCTCTTGGAATAGATAGTTCTCGAAAGCTATCTCTTTGTTCTCTATGATATTCACCATTTCGTTAAAGACCGGTGCTCGCAAGGCTGTTATTCCTGGGTTGCTGATAGCGTATGCCCAGATAAAGCCTATCAAACGATTCAAGAACAGATAGAACTTCTCGTTGTCTAGCATATTCTCAGCATTCTTATAGTGCATGAAATATACCGATACAATATAAGTCCATAAGCTGTTAGGCGCATAATTCAATACAAACAAGCGCTTTAGTACATCCACGGAAAAACGGTCTTCGTTCTGAGAATATACATCTTTCCAGAAGTCCGCAAGTAAGACTAGATTCTCTAAAGTCTGTTCTCGTCGAAGTAGAACATATCCATCTTTCTCATAGAACTTACGAAGTCCTTCTGTCATAGAACTACGATTAGTCAGCAATGCCCTCTCGTAGTACATATAGCGTGTAAACAACTCATCCAAAGGTGTTCCACGATATGGGTGGAATATTTGAGTAACGAGTTCGTCAAGCTCTTTCCACGTAGCGATAAACTCTTCCTTCTTTCCGATGGATGAGTAAAACTTATAGAGCTGTGCCTTGAAGATGTCTGAGTCAGACAATGGCTTACCTCTATCATTAAGCGTCGAGAATATCCTAAGAGCAGTATCTTGCGACTCAGCCTCTATCGGAAGTAGTACGCAGTTATTGAGTATGCGAGCTGGATATAGTGCAAAGAAAGAAGGGTATTCTTCAATGAATTTTCCTATCTTGTCTTGAAAGTATCTGAAGTTGGTCGCATACCGACTTTTTCCTTCTGATGTTCCTTTTCTGAGAATATCCATAAACTCTTCCTTGTCGTTATCAGTTGCAACCTCCGAATTTATCTTCAAGTCGTTTGGATCATACTCTCCGAACTCATTTGCTCTCCAAATGCACTTTTCTATGTCCTCTCGCATCTTGATAGAACGATTGTCTTTCATGTGCTCCAGGCGATTGTAGAAAGCTCGCAGTAAGAGAAGCAAGGTCGTAAGACGCTGCTGACCGTCAATGATTTCAAGTTTCCCTTCGTCATTACGGAATGTTACTATAGGACCGAGAAAGTAACTCTCTGAAGAATCGAAGCTGTCGCAGTTGTTATTCGGGAATGAAAAGGAAAATAAGTCTTCCCATAAGACCTTACATTCGTCTTCTCCCCAAGCATACGGACGCTGATAATCAGGAATCAAGAACGTAGCTTTTTTATCTTGAAAAAGATACTTTACGTTCTTTTGATCTACTATAAGCTTTGATGACATAGCAATTACATTCTACTTTTCATCAAACTCACCTTTCTCATCAAGATAGCGTACAGCTGCTTTCACGATAAACGAGAATCCTCTGAGTACAAAAGAACCTACCAGGCAAAGCAATGAGTCAATAACGTAGCCAAATGCCTGTACGCCACTAATACTTGAACTTTCATATCCATAACCGCCAGAAGTATTCAAGGCGTTTATCCAAGTTATAATTGAACCTATTATGGCTATAAATGAAACAACAGCTAAAATGTTCGAGATAGTTACAAGATGGTTTCCTACCTGTGGAACAAATTTTCTATTTCCCATATGATGCGCCCGTCATGCCGGTAGCTAAGCTTTAGTTAATAATCCGTCTATCAGATTAATAACGCATCATATGGTACTTTATTGTGTTGAACCAGAAAAAAATCAGATTATTTTTTTGAGTGCCTTTTCTCGCCCTGCATTCAGCTGGCGGTACTCATTGAAGTCTTTGTAGTGCTCGACCTTACCGTAAAGCTTCGGGTGGTCCATCATATCGTTCAGCATTTCTTTACTAAACTCGGTGAATCCAAAATTATAGCCACTCTCACCACCTTGTATAGCACCACTTCCATGTGTTCGAGATGGCACGTATTGATATGTGAGACTTATTCCTCCCTCAGATGTATATTTTGCAAGCTGATAGGATAGAAACTTTCCATCCTTTCTTACTATGTAGCCATGTAACTGATTTATAGCAATAACACGATAGCCTAGTTTCTTAATTTCCTCCAGTCTGTTTTTCATAAGCAAAGAACTCCATTCCGACACATATAAAGGCTTTCTAACGTTCACGTCGTGAAAGTTCTGAATGAACACATCAAGCTTTTCACAATCCCAATCTCTTGGATAAGTTATGTTGACACATCTTCGCAAGTCTCTTTTGTAATTAATCAGGACGAAAGTTTCTGTCTTAGACTCATACTTTCTTTTTAGCTTAACCTCTAACTCCATAGTTATTTCTTCTTGAATTTATAGTTTGGGCAGCTTCTCTTGTTTCCCATCGCAAGCAGTACCGGGAACAGCAGACCGTGCCTGCAACCATTTCCGTGCTCGTCAGCAGCCTCGCAAGAGAAGCAGCCGTAATACTCGTTAATATTCAGTGCTGCCATTACTCGTAATCCCTAATGTTCAACAATACCGGGAATCTCGGCACTCCAGCGTCAGAATACCCTTGATGCTGAACAGTCGCCGCCATACCTATCAACTCTTCCTTGTCGGCTAAATATTGGGCTCTGAGTGACTTTGAACCTACTGGGCGGGCACAGAACTCGTACTCTCCACACTTCAGTTTGAATATAGCGGTACCTGCATCATTGCCCTCCGCTTCCAAAACATCGACCACCTTGAACTCTGTCGTGTCGAACGATTTCAGCTTCATAAGGTCATTGCTTCTACCCTCGGTATAGGTTCCATCTGCATTTCTGATAATGGCACCCTCGTAACACGTAGAAACAAATATCTTGTGCCATCGCTTGATGTCTTTCTCTGAATGGGCAACGAAAGTCTGCGTAAGGTACACCGGTCCGTTTGGATCAATGGAAGCAAACTCCTCCTGCAGAACTTTCCATCTGGCAGAAAAACTTCCTGGAATCTGTGCATCGTAGATAACCATACGTAGCTTGTCGGTCATAGCAGAACGGCACTTGACGGCAGAGCATATCTGCTGGAAGGTCAATTCCTGGTGGTTGTATATCTCCCCATCCAAAGGAAGCATACCGCGGTGTTTCTCTCCCCAAGTCTTAATTTGAGGAACATCATATTCCTTACCACCTCTCGATGTGAGGTGAATCTCTCCGTCTTCTCCTTCATGAAGGATGCAACGAACTCCATCGTACTTAGGCTGGACGAAGCAAGGAAATTTCGTCTGTGACGGATAATATCTTGTTGCAAGCATTGGTTTCATACGCTACTTAATATCTGAGGTTATTTTAATTCTCAATGGAGTACCATTCACTCTGTGCGTGACGAAAGACTCCAGGTCCGTATAGAAGCTACTATAGCACTCTACACTAGAGCTTTCTACTTCAATGGTGATAATCTTTTTCATAGCCATTTCCCGTATCTTCTATGAATCTCATCGTAAATGTAGGCTCCGCTCGTATGCGAAGCACTGAACATTAAGATGATGTAGTTATCTACCTTAATCTGATTTGTCCTGACAACCTTATCGTTCTTGACGTGGTCGCAATAGACCGTGTTACAGGAGTGATATAGGCGCATTGTGCGCCCATATCTGTCTGTTCCTATATTCTCTTTGTACATGGCTAGTCCTCCAAATCTACATCAAAAGCAGCTTCAATAACATCCTTGATGTCCTCTGTGTAACCGCAAATTCCGTTGTACTCCAGCCAATGATCCAGCAACTCCGTGTTAGTCATTTCGGCTACTTCACTCTCACTATACTCTGCCTCTTCTACGAGGTACTTCATCAAATCATTCTTATCCATATTACTTGATTTTATTGATGTCACAAACTAATACATTACCTACTATAACGTCTCTGATACCTGCAATATTCACAAGCATCGTGGCGTTCTCGTTCTGAGGAAGGTCGTAAACCTTGCCTTCCTCATTAACTACCATTACCTGCGACTTACTGAGTCGGACCAACTCAATGTGTCCACCAACAAATCCTCTCAACTCCTCCAATGAGAAATCCGTTCCGTTGGATGGCTCCACATTCTTCTGGGCACCATCCGTGAATATTACTGTTGACAACATAGGCTAATCATTCTCTTTGCATTGTTAATAGAATAAGTCGGTGTCTTGCCGTCTATATAGACGTATCTCTGACCGAACATATCCTCAAAAACCTGGATAATGTGCTTCTTGTATTTAAGAAGCTTTGTTTCAAAAAGACCACTCATGACAGTTCCTCCTATATATTAAGCGATTTCAAACTTCTGTGTAGGATTGTTCTTCTGCAAGCGAGCAAGAACATCGTCCTGTGACTTCTCGTTTCCGAAAGCCATATACTCTGTAGGTTTTGTATCTCTCTCACCATTTTTCTTGAATGAATAGATGAGAGCAAATTTAGAAATGTAAACTCTTCCGTTTTTTACATTCTCTTTTTCAAGTAACTGTTTCATAATCTTTATTTTTAATTGGTTCAACTTATAAGGTAGGCTCTGAATAGTCAAAACTACTACCTTTTATCTATATGCAAAGGTACGAAAATTTTCTGATATATGCAAATTTACCAACGATTATTTTAGTTAAAAATACCAAATTATAATACGCTGGTAATCAAATAGTTAAGGCGCCTACTCTCACGAGCAAACGCCTAGCTAACATGGTTTTAAAAAGAAATTACAAGAAACCGCCACGTCGGAGCTGTGCATCGGTAGCATTGTTAAGCCACTCCTCGCACTTCTCTATGATGCCCGTACAAGTGTCCGGCGCATCATCGTGGGCGTTATATCCTTCCTTTCTGTAGGATTTCATATCGTGGGCGAACTCCGGCCACAACTGTTCCCAATTAGAAGGGAAGACTAGTTTATTGTTTACCTCGCTGGAGCGAGTGAATATTCTAATCTGTTTGTTCTTCGATTGCGTGAACGTTACGAACTGGGTAATTCTGTTTCCGTGTTCCCTTGTTATGCGCTCGACATTGCGGGCGTAAGAGCGTCCACCATTGTTACTTTCAACGAAACACACGTCTGTCTGATTGCGCTTAACCATATTGGCTTGCGCTGGTTCCGTGTATTCCATCGGTCGCTTAGTGTATAGAACATCGGTAACATAGTAGCCGTCATCGTGTGCATCGAAGCATATAGAGCAAAGGAAGTCGAAACCGGTATCTGCCGAGTCTGTGTAGTTGCCAATCATTCTTGCATACCTTCTGTCCGGCAGCTCATCGTATGTTCTGAAGGCATGGTACATAAGACCTTCCATAGGGGTAGGGTTCTGCATGTACTGTGTCTCAAATACGAACTCGCTGGCATGCTTGATTTTATACAGCTCCTCCAGCGTATGCTTCCACGGCCACAAGGCTCGCTCCTTTCCGTCCTCGTCTGTCTGTATTACCGGGAGGGAAACAACCTTCCACTCATTCGGCTCAATCTCTTGAAGGTAACCGCACAAGTCGTGCTCGTGCAACCTCTGCATGACGATGATAATTGGCGTATGACGTGAGTTTACACGGTTACGGATGGTTGTCTCGAAACGTCTGTTGATAGACTCTCTGACGTTATCGGACAAAGCATCGTCCGGTCGTAAAGGGTCATCGATAACTATGGCTCCCGAAAAGTGACCGGGGTTGAACGTAGCCATGAACTTATCCATGTTCTTTATGTCTTCTTCGGTCCAGTCTGGCTGACCTGCACCAAAACCTGTGATCTGACCCAAGGTAGATGTAGCATACTCACCACCACCTGCCGTTGTGCTCCATTTTGATCTTGTGTTATCGTTCTTTCTGATTTTGACATTCGGAAATAGTGTTTGAAAATATGTAGAAGTTATCGTGTCCTTGACTGCCATTGAGTTGTCCTGGACGAGACTTCCGGAATAAGATATATGAAGAAACTTTGAAGCAGGGTTCAGCGCAAGACCATATGCGATAAACATCTGTGAACACAAGAGGGTCTTTCCGTAACGAGGGCTGATATTGATAATCAGCTTGTTAGTCTTTCCCCTTATCACATCCATGAGCGCATCACATATAATCCTGTGATGTTCGCCTATTACATACTCACGTCGAGCAGTATAGGCGAACATCTTAGTAGTGAATTGCAGCAGGGACGATGCCACTAACTGCTTATGAAGAAAACGTTGTTTCTCAAAGTCCATTTATCTTCTGTAATTCTTTAATATCATCCAAGGACAGCTTAGGGAACTTGAAGTCCTCACCATCCTTGCCGGTTACTTCTTGAATATGCTTATCTGCCAATCCGTTGAGCCTTGCAACAATGCTGGAATCAAACTGATGAAGCATAGCGCCGTCAATCTGCTGGGCCATCACGACATTCTCAATCTGTGTTATCACCTGCTCAAAGCCAGGTCTCTTAAGATTACCTCTCTTGAAATCCGCCCATTTCTGAACGATGCCACAGAAAGCACAAAATCCGACAAGGGTATAGGCTCTTCTGAAAACCCTTACCTCTTGTCTCATGGAATTTGTGGATTTGCCGCTGCCACCTGCAATGGAATTGCTACCAGTTTTTTGCTGCCAAGGGTCGTTTTCAACATCATCACAGTAAGCTACAAACTTATCCCATAATTCCTGAGAAGACTTAATCTTGTATGGTCTTCCAACAGGATTGGGGATTCTATGTACGAAAGACTTTACTTTCGGCTGTGATGATTCATCTGTCATGGCTTCTTAACTTTTACTAGTTTACCGCAAGCGGAACAATTATACTCATAATACTCTGAAGGCTTGACCTGGATATTCTCCTCAACGCCCTTCATTTCCTCCTTGAACTTCTGGTCCTTCTGGGCTTCCGTTACGACCTTCTTAGCCGTATGGTTAGTCTCAGTCTTGGAAGGTGCGGCCGCAGGTTTCTGTTCCTTTGGCTTAGCGTTGAGTCCAAGCATACCGGCAATGCTCTCATCGAAAGCAAACTGAATGCTGTTAGGATCACCAAGATAGGAGAGCTCCTTGCGAAGCTTCTTCTCGTTCCAAGTGGCAAACTCGGACGTCTTGTCATCAGCGATTCTATACTGCTTAATCTGCTCATCAGTCAGATAGTCAAGACGGATGCACGGAACCTTATCCATTCCCAATGCCTTGGCTGCCTTATACACACCGTTACCGGTTACAATCACGTTGTTCTTGTCAACGGAAATAGGCTGAGTGATGCCGAAATCCTTGATGGACTGCATGATTGCCTGTACTGCCGTCTCGTCAGTCTTATGCGAACCGTCATGAGGCACGATACTGTCAATAGGTAACTCAATTACCTTGTCATTAATCTTAATCTCTTCCATACCTGTTAATCCTCAATTTCTATTGTTTCCATATTTCCGCAATATGGACAAACGACCTTCATATAATGTGAACCGTCCTCGCGCTCTTTGAGAACGAACAAATCCTTTGCAGGGTCTTCCTCCTCCTCATCTGAAGAAGTTTCCTCGCTTTCGCCAGCCTCTTCATTGGATGGAGCCTCGAAGTTCTCATCAACCTGAGAATAGTCATCCTGGAAGCCACCATACTCTTCTGCCTGCTGGTTGATGCTGTCGAGGGAGAAGTTGAGCATCTGGTTGATATCCTCAAAGAAGAATGCCTGCATATCGGTAGGAACCTCCATGTTGCGCAATTCCTCCAAAAGCTGGTCTTCATCAAAAGAAGACTTCTCTGCCAGCTTGTTATCGAGGATGCGGTACTTCTTTGCCTTTTCGTCGTCCATATCCGAGTAAACGACAGGAACGAACTCCATGCCCAACTGGTAAGCAGCCACATATCTTGTGTGACCGGCAATGATTACACCTGCCTTATCAACGAGGATAGGCTTAACGTATCCAAAACGCTTGATACTCTCCTTAGTAGGTTCAACCGCATTCGTGTTGTCACGAGGGTTGTCATAGTAAGGAAAGATTTCACTGAGTTTAACTGCCTTTACTTTCATTTCTTATCCTCCTTCTTGGCTGTCTCTCTTGCTACGCGTCTCTCGTCGACAACCTTTTCGATAGCCGCATTATACTTATAGTTCTTGAAAATCTTGGCAAAACCGGTAACAAATTTAAGCTTTACAAGCTCTTTCTGCTCCAGACCTACCTTTTCGCAAATCTCACGCTCAGACACACCATCTCTGAGCATATTGAAAACGATGTTTACCATTCCATCGACAGAGTGACTTCCACGGGCACGATTGTGTCTTACGGTTGATGCCATACGTTGGTCGATGTCCTTGTCTAGGACTACAATCGGCAGCTTTCCACCACATCGCTCATTGATGTCCGCAAACTTGCGGATAACGAGGTTTCTGTGGAAACCGTCGATGATTACATACTTCTGCAGCTTCTCGTCCCAAATGGTAACGATTGGCATTGTGTAACCGTCTTCCCTCACGGATGTATAGAGAAGACGCATTTCCTTATCTGCCACATGGTTAGGGTTGTAGTTGTTGGCTACAACCATATCCTTGTCAACCCAAAGCACGCAATCTACAGGGTTGACTTTCTCTGGAGATAAGGAACTGATATACTTTCTGAGGTCGTTCAAAAACTGCACCTTATCCTTGGCAGCATCAAACTCCTTCTTGATGTTCTCTTGAAGATTCATATTCCTTATTAGCTTTTTCTATTTTAACATAATTGTCGCTCAAATACTGACGCAAAGAACGCTCTACACTCTGAATGCGCTTCATGCCGAAATCTTCCGCAATGACGCAGACAGCGCTGGTATAACCAATCTGATGTATTACGTAATCAATACACTCCTGGCAATGCCCGGCTTTAGCTACATTCCTCTTCTTGGCAGAACGGTAGCCTTTCTTGATAGTCTCCGCATTCTTCTTGTCTTCACAAAGATTGTCTGCGAGATAATCAACGTATTCATCCCAATCCTTGAAATAAGGTGGCAAATTGTAGCAGTATGTTGCTATTTCGTTAAATACGTGTACAGACGTATTGACGTTTGCAACTCTTCGTACCAACTTGTCGTAGAACCATGGATCCACTTCCTTAATGAAACCTAAGTCGTGGATAGCCTGCTCATGGATGAGGGAACTTACTCGGCACGCTCTGAGTGGCTTCTGCGTGAACTGATAGTTATAAAGCTTACAGTACGGAAGCTTGTTGCTGAAGATGTAATACCATACATCATAAACCTTCCAATCCCAAATAGGGTAGAGCACCAGACTTCTCGGTGTGCCGTCTTTATAATATCCGCCACCACCTCCCCACGTAATACCTGGAAGGCACTCACCTCTAGTAAGACCCGACAATCGTGCCGGCGACTCCTCGATACGGACACCACCTAAAGTTAGGTAGTCTTTGCCGAAGAGCATTCTGTGTACCTGATCAAGGGTCTTGGAGAAATACTGATTGTGCGGAATCTCCAAATCACCATATGAATCTGGTTCCTTCTCACGAATCCACTTTTCTCCTGGCCCCCATACATTGAACCATTCTCCCTTTGAGGCATTCCATTCCTGGAAGTATGACTGAATCCAATACGGCTCAACCCACGGCAAGTGCATGATGTATCGTATGTACTCGATAGTCATTGGAGTCTCTGCCTCTTGGTCTAGGAAGAGGACGGGAATCTTTTCAATTCCCATCTCCTTCATAACCTCGTGCGCAAGGTTGAGAACCACGGTAGAGTCCTTTCCTCCCGACATCGTCACGACAATCTTACGCTTACCATAAAACTCCCGAAAGATGTATCTGAATCTTTCAAGAGCTGCCTCATAAACGTTTTTGTCACTGTAAAATATCATTTCTTTCTATTGTTTAATAATACCTTGTCGCTGGAATTACTGAAATGGGTGTCAAGGTAATTCTTAAGCCTACCCATCATTTCATTATTGTTGTGGCCGCGAGCGGCATTGTGCATGATTGTTGCATATCTCAACTTCTCTTCGTCGAAGTCAACGAAGCATACAGGAACCATCTCATATCCGATGACGCAGGCGGCGCGGTATCTGTTCTCTCCGTCAACAATCTGCATCGTCGAGCGGTTGACAACGATAGGCTGAGTAAATCCGAAATAGAGCAACGATTTGATGAGAAGGTCGAAGCTGTCTGCATCATGCGTGTTAGGGTTATAGTCATTCGGATAAATGTCATCAACCTTGACGTATTCAATATGCAACGGCTTCACCTGCTCAACCTCGATATTGTCCTTTGCCAATTTCAAGGCTAGATTTTCCTTAGAGTTTTTTGTATTCATCGAGAAATTCCTTGTTTACGATTTCCTTAACCCAATCCTTGCTTGACTTAGCCAAATAAGGATTCTTGAACTCACTCTCCCAATCTACAGACTCAACATCAAACTGGTTGTCGTAGGTCTTACTGTTTCTAGGAATGCCACCTACGGCGCCTGGATTGTTGAACGTGCTTCTGTATGCACCGAAATGCTGAACCAGACCGGGAACGATAGCGTAAAGGTCGATACCCTTTGCTTGAAGGTATGCCTTAAGGCGCGAATCATCATAACGTGTCTGATCATCCGTCATCTTGTTTGAAGTTTCAACAAAGTCCTTGGCTAGGTCATTTGGATATACGCTAGCCTGCAGCCAGAAATTAGTCTTTGTAGAAATAACGTGCTTGCCCTTTGCGTAACAATCAGTATAGTCACCATTTGTTGGATTGTAGAAACTGATAACGTTGTTTTCGGGAGCAAAAGAGAGAATATGTAAAATCTTGGCAAGAATGTTGCGGTCAAAGGTAATGTCATCGTGAATAACCATGCGATGGGTTCCTTCCGCTACCTCTTGCGTCAACGCTTGGGAATAATTGTCCCAAAGACCCTTACCTCGGTCCATAGAGATACTGACAGGAATGCCATAAGGCTTCGTGCTAGTCTCTATCAACTTCTTAAGGTATTTGCCCTCACGTTCTCGCTTCGGAACGTTGAGGATGATAATCTGAGAGAGTTTAATCATATGCGTAATTATTTAGTTACTGTCCATTCTCCACCTCGCTTGGCAATCTTGCTGATGGCTACTGCCAAACGGTTTCTGTTCATATCGCTACCATAGAAAACCTTACCTGCGTCATAGGCTGCTTGGGCAACAAGTCCTTGACCCATGAAGAAGTCTGTGATAGAACTGAACGGAACATCCTTACAAATCTTGAACACCGCATCCCATTCATCCATACCCTGGAGCCCCCAGTCTTCTGCCTGCTTGGTGCCTTGGATAATCCAGCACTTGCAATCTGGCTTATGATAATAGGTGTTCTCGTAGATTTTTACATGAGGAAACAGCGATTCTACCATAGGAACCAATTGGTTCTTGTTTCGATAGAAGCACTCGACGAATAGTCTGTCCGGGTTAATCTGCTCGATGCACCTCTTGATGTGGGCAACGAACTCGTCAAAATTATCAACCGGGCATTGCTTCTCCGCCTTAGTATAATACGCTTTGAGGACGCCTTTACTTCCTGCCGGGTCGATGAATACGCAATCGGCATTCTTCGAAAACTCCGGAAGCCCCAAAGTAATATCGGCAATGGTAATCTTGCTACCATTGCCTAAACTGTAAATCTCGCCTTCTGTGATGGGGTATTTATCAATACTGCCATCATAACGCAAACCTTTCTGTGATGTCATACGCAATTTACTATTAAATAATTGTGATACTCTGATACGTTTTCTTCACCAAAAAGACTGCACAAGACCTTCTTTGAATAGAAAAAATGTCTGAACTCCACATCACACTTCTCATAAGTGACCGGATGATATTTCTCCTTGTAGAACATCAAGAACTTGCGAGCCTTGCACTGCGATATTGCCAGAACGGCATAACGGGAAAGATAAGATGGGGAACCGAACAATGCTACGATATTCTCGAAATTCCTGCAATCTAAACTCTTTCCGTCGAAAGGCTCACATACAACCCTATCCTTATAGGCTGGGTATTTGTTAGTGAACTGCTCCAACATTCCTTTACTAGGATCAATTCCTAGATATTCCTGTGGGTCGATTTTTGCAATCTCTGTCAGCAAGCCGGTACCACATCCGATGTCTAGGATTGAACCGCTGAGAGGTGGGAGCATTTGCCCCACCTCACGGTTCTCAACGAGACTCATTTCATCACGAAACAAAGTGTCGTACTTACTTGCTATTTTATCATACTGGGAATAATTCATTTTCTACTGTTGCCTGTTGCCAGGTGATTTTTTTACTTGAAATGGTTACGAAATTCTTGTGATTGTATATGTTACAATTCGGGAACATCGATTTCAACTGCATTCTGTCATAGGTGAAATGGTGCATTTCCTCGAACTCTGCAGGGGTGTAGTCATCCTTGTAGAACATAAGGCAATAATCCAAACCACTCTCGCCCAGTTTGCGGAGATACTGAGGCATGAAGTAGGAAGCGGTACCGAAAAGAGCAACCACAACGCTGTCTGCCGACATCCATTTCTTTATCGCCTCCTCAAAAGAAATAGTAGAACATCTTCGGAAAAAACCAGAGGTCTTCTCCCTGAACTGCTTGATTGCTTTCTTGCTAGGATCAACTCCATAATACATTTCCGGCTTTATCTTGGTGAAAGCGACGAAGTCTCCGTTTCCGATGCCTGCCTCGAAAAATCTTCTGTCCTTGAACGTGAACATGATAGATTTTGCCATCACGTCCATTTCCTGATTCGAATAGATTCGCGGTACCGGCCACTCCAGGAAGTCGAACTCGTTGAAAACCTTCTGTCTGTTCAAAATCCAAGTAGTCTCGAATGGGTCACCCATCGTCCAATACTTGTAACCATCAATGTAAAGGTAAGGGAAATTATACTTCCCCCATCTTTCATGGACTCCATTGTCTCGCTGTGCGCTGACGAAGTAATAGAACTCGTCGTTTGTCAATGCGCACTTGTCTCTGTGAATGTACTCATGAGGAACGTCTATCATTGAAGTGGCCCATTGCCACTTACAACGCTTGATGAACTCTCTGAGCTTACTGTAATCGTATTCCATCGCTGCAAATTTAATAAAATATTTAATGATTAAATATCTAAAATCTAAAATTAACTATATTTTAACATAAAATTGTGCATATATGCGGCTTGGATAGTCAAAAACACCGCAAAATAGGCTCTTCTCATACGCAAAGGTACGAAAAAATCTCGATATATGCAAATATATCAAACGGAAATTTTAGCCAAAAATACTAAAAATTACGCCGTTCTACTAGCCCTGTTTGGGAGCCTGGATTCTATCTGCCACAGATTATCTTTGATAAGCTTCAGAATGGTATCGTGAAAAGCGGAATTGATGTTTCCGTGGCCCTGGCATTGAACAACGGTAACATCGGCTAAGTTTACCTCGATTGTCTCCATACGCTGCCCGTTTACCTTGGCAGAAAGTATGAGGCAGTTCGGCTTTCTGTTCACATCGTAATAACCATTCCTAAATACACAGTGCCCCATTTCCTTGCCCTCTTCAAAGAACTCCTGGACGGACTTAAGAACCTGTATGTCTATGGCGCCATCCTTTATGTCAATGTCAAAGAACTGCTTTCTTCTGTCAACATATACATTAGCCATTGCTTCTGCCTTTTTCTTATTCTCCTCTTCGGCTTTAGCAGCTTGCTCCAGATATCTGAGTTGCATTTTCTCTTCCGCAATCAGACGCAGCTTAGTCATTCTGTCCTCCATTTTCTTTTTCTTGTTGTCTGCTGCCTTTAGCCACTTGTCGTGCGCCTCACGAAGATTCTCCGGGCAAACTATAGAAGGGTTACGTACATCTTTCTTAAGATACATAATACTGTCGAGCATATCCCACCACAAGCTATCGTAAATATAAGAAGCCTTTCCGTGTCTGACAACAATCTTGACGGCAGACATTTTTTCTCTGTCGAAGACAGCTTCATGGTACTTACACACCTTCCACATATCAATATCACGTCTCATGAGAGTTTCATTGTATGGGTTAGCATTGACGGAACGGAAGATTTCGTCACACAGAATCTTTTCCCCGAAGTCTCTGAGAGCATATTTATACTTGCCTTGGACTGAAGCGTAATATACTCCATCGAATCCAATATCACGAGGATCACCCAAGAAACTCCATACAGTATGCGTTCTTACTTCCAACTTTCCGAAAGCAGAAAAAGCATCTTCTATATATCCGCTGGTTCGCTGCCTGGCAAGGAAAACATATTCCCCATCTTTCAACCATTGCTGCATACACTCCTTGAAGTAAATCTTCTCCTTAATCATCTTGTGGAACCGGAACTTCGCTCTTACCTGAAAGTATCTGAGGACCTGCCATCCCTTGAATGTGCATACTAGATAGAAACACCCTCTTGAAAATCTGTCACCATACTTGTAGGCATCATCTTCAGAGATGCAAGTCTTGATGGCCCACTCACGCTGCTTGTCTGATAACTCCGGAATTCTGTCCGAGAGTTTTACAACTTTACGTTCTGTCTTATTTCTTGGCTTCATAACTCACATATTAAAAATCAAACAAACTCAACTGACCAATCTCAGCATCTTTCTTTCTCTGAGCCTCGGCTTTCTTCTTCAAGCGCTCCTTCTCAGCGGACTCCTTCTTCTGGAGTTCGATGATTTTGGCTTGCTTGAATTCCTCCTCAGCCTTCTTCTCCAGATTCTCCTTGGTCTGGTCTGAGAGATTTGTAACAATGGTGCAATTCTGATTCTTGGTGAATGAAACTTCTTCTTCATTATAATAGTGAATTGCAATTCCATAAATCTCATCATCGTCAAACCCCTGTCTTCCGGATTTCTTGACCTCTGAGATAATAAAGTCGCAGCAGTCATCGATATTCTTGCCAGGCTTGGCGTAATCCTTTGCGAACAATTCATCCTCTGCTGCACGCTTGTCAAGATATGCCTTGATTATCTTCTTGAATGTTTCTGATCCTTTCATAACCTTTCCATTTTTTGAAACCTATAGGCTTGTCTCTAAAACCCTTACGGAATGCTTCTCTCATAGAGATGCAAATGAAATCTACGCTGCATTGTGCCAAGCCCGTACAAAACGCACAATCCTCGCAATCATCCATTGGTTCCGCTACGTACACGATGCCGTTAATGACTATCGCCGCTTTCTCCTTGAAGACTGCCATTCCTTTTCGCCAGCAAATTCTTTGACCTTATTAATCTTCTAGCCAAATCAAAGTCTTTGGGCCTTGTGGATTTTTCATTAATAAAAGCTGCTGCTTTTTCTAGAACACTAAGCAGTTCTCTGAACTCAGTCTTCGTTGTCTTCACTTCCATACGCTTTCTGTGCCGTTATAATTCTACAACCGGTGTAATCGTCGGCAGAAAGGACAATCTCACCATTCTTAACCTTTTCTCTAATCATGGAGCAAGCATCCGTATTTGATTCTGCCTCTACGGTTATAGTCTTACTCAAAGTTTCTTGAATGCAAACGTCATATTTCATATTATGTTACCTCCCATGTTTCAATGTTAAACTCGTAGCTTTTACCACTACATTGGCTCTGCCCGATATTGCGCAAATCTTTAAGTTGCTCTTCCGAAGCTCCATTAGCCTCGGCTGTTGCGTAGCATTTCTGAAGGCTGTCGGCTACTCTAAGCAATTCTCCGCTTCCCTTTGTATGCCAGGCATCTTCTTTATAAATCAGATATACCTTCATAATTAAATCTCTTTAAAATGAACACTAGTTCTATCTTTACGTTCACTTGCAAGGCAAGCTAAATCTTCGCAAGTTATCTCGACGTCATCGCGATGAACGTTTGGAATACATACAATACAATTTGGACAACTCCCTCGTTTTGCCACAACACAATTAATGCCATTGATAGAAAGCTTTTGACCGATAGGGAAGTCTGCTTCTATACTAGACTTTTTTACATTGATGATATCTTTGTTCTCATCCATGATTAATCCTCCTTTTCTTTTAAGTAACGAAGGTATAACTGACAGTTGTCGCAATCAGAATTGCATCTATAACTGTACTCGTTGGCGCAAGCCATAAATAATTCACTTCTTTTCATAATGGTGTAAAATTAAAGGTCGGGTGCCGTCTTTCCGAGCTGTCGCAAAATAAAGAATATCAAACATTGTTTTGTTATTTAATCCCGACCATTGATTAACGATGATTTTTACTTAATTCTACATGTTTCACCTCCAATCTTATTAAGTTTAACTTCCATATCCTGTAAATCTGCCAACAGCGGAACTTCTTGTCTCGTTGCACACCGAGCCTGGCTTAAGATAGTACTTGTAATGCGTACTTCTCTCCAACCTCTTACTCCAGCAGAAACCGAAAGCATCGAACTCCTTGCCGCACCATTCATGTGCGTAGTAATATTCGTTAGCATGTACCTTTTGCTCCTTGCTGAGCTGAAAGAACAATGCACGATACTTGTTGGCCTCTGTTGGATTCTCCTTAAAATCCTTCTCAATCTGCTTACGCTCCTCGGTATATTCAGCCAATTTCTGCTGGTATTCCTCCTCGCTATCGCACAGATAATAATCTGTGTCTGTCCAATGACTATCCCAATAGGAATTGGAAGACTGATGTATATGATAAATATTTTTCATTTCTTTTTATCCTTTCTATAAAGGAAGAATGCGTCACCTTGCCAGCCGAAGTTCCTGGACTCACATTTTGCAAGTATATGTGTATCTGTCTCGATGAGCACATCTTCATATTTGTCTAACTCAGTTTGTGTATCTGATGTATCTTCTCCATAATCCCATTGAAGCATAAATTCCAATATTTCATTATGGTCACCGACACAATCCAGTCTGCAAACATACTCGTAATCCCTAATATCTCCAGAACAGCTCTGATGCTGCGGGGAAATCTCTACGATAAGAGATAAGTAATCGTAATCTTTCATATTATTTATATCTTAAAAGGTAGGCTGCCGTCTTTCCGGCTGCCAGATAAGAATAAGGTATCTAACTTGTGGGTGTCCTTAATACCCAAATCGTTAAACCTTACTTTTGCCTACCTTTATAATAAGTATATAAATCCATCATACTATTGTAGAACCACTGCCATGCGACAATCTCCTTCTGCTCTTTAGTAATATCCAGGGCATCAGTAATCATCTTTCTGCGCCAGTTTATCAGTCTGTCACATGACTGGATGATTCTTGCAATCATCACATGGGCGACATTCTCCATCATTACCGCCTCGCCATTTACCATCTTCAGGGCGTACTTTTCTGCAGCATCGTGCCAAAGGTTGTAGGCTACAGAATCATTATTGAGCATCAGATAGAGTTCTTCCATGTCTGCCGTTCTCGTGTATTGTACCATTTCCTTTACCAACATAGCTAGCCCTCCAATTTGTCTATATACTCTTTTCTTGCCTCTGTGAACACCTTGGCTTTGCGCTCGTCCGAAAGAAACTCTTTGATAGAGAATCCCAATGCGATAATACCATTCTCAAATTCCCATGTATATCCGCATTCATGGTTGCCAAACTCATAGATGAGAGCATCCTTTAAATTCTCATCATTTGAATAGAACTCCTCGTCCTCCTTTACTGAACGCTCGGAAAACTCGATGAACAAATGCTCATCCTCTTTTAGGCAATAGACTCCACAGCCTAAGGAAGAAATCTTCTTTAAGTCTTCCTCGCTGGTTGAGAGTCCCCACTCAGCCATCATTTCCTCAAACTGTTTGTCTCCAAAGGCAGCTTTCATCGGGAGCTTGTTGAACTCCTTTTGTTGCTTGGCTTTATAATCTACGTATTTCATAACTCGTTTAATTTATACGCTTGGCAAGCATTGTCCCCACAATGAGGGTTCTCGGAAAAATCACAAGATCCATATCCATAAATGTCCTCGTGAAGGAACAATGCACAGTTGCCACAACACTTGTTTATATTCTTACACATATTCCCTGGTCAACACCTCCTATGTTATAATAGCGGCTACACTTAAAGCCAAGGCTGGTCAGCCAATCCGTAATAGCTGGATGGAGTTTGTATGGAGCATAACAGTCTCTCCACCAATCCTTGCTATCTGGGTCTGGAATTTTCCAATCATATGAAAAGTGTGCTGCGCCACCGATTAAAGCGTAATCATTTTGCATCAGGTTCTTCTTGATATAAGCAAGAAGCTTTTCCTTGTGTTCCTCAGTGAGTTGAGAAACTCTAGCTGCTCTGATTTCATCGATTAAACTCATACTCGTCTCCTCCTTTACATAATAACTACAATGTAGCCTAATGACTTGATAAGATTGAAATTTGAATTTCTCATAATTATTCCCTTTCTATTTTTTAAGATTGAAATTGTATAATAGTGCCAAATGGCTATCGTCTAACTCTCTCCAATCATCAACCGTGTCAAGATAAGCCTTGACTTTTGAAAGCGTAATTGGAACCGTAGGATAAGCAGAACAAAATCTGCGAAGCATGTACTCTGATAAAGATTCTTCCATAGCCTTCGAATTATTAATAATTACTATGCGTTAATGAGGTCTATCACATCAGAAGCATCAAAGTCATCCATACTATTGTATGTAACATAGAAATCTTCCTCATCGTCAGCAAGCAGACCTTCAGCCTCTTCCTTAAATTCATTAAAGTCCTCATCCGTGTCTTCATAATTCAATGCCTCTCGAATTATTGCCCACAACTTTCTCTGCTTTTCGTTAAGCGAGTTTAATTTTGTATTCATAATCTTTATAATTTTAATTGGTTCAACTTATAAGGTAGGCTCTGAATAGTCAAAAGTACTACCTTTATCTATATGCAAAGGTACGAAAATTTTCTGATATATGCAAATTTACCAACGATTATTTTAGTTAAAAATACTAAATCGTAGTACTTTATAACTATCTGATTATCAGAATGGTGCATCTGCTTCTTCTGGCTTTTCGAAAGGAACCTGTACATCTTCGTTGATTAAATTCGTCTTGAAAAAATTTGTCGTATTTTTGTTGAATCCCATAAAGAATTTGAACGTTCCGATATTACGTCCCTTGGCAACGTCTATCATAGCCGTTCCGTCAGTAGGATAATCGTCCTTGTTATCAAATGGGGCAGGGTACGCTCTGTTGTAATACTCTGCTCGATAGACTAGGATGACAACATCGGCAGCTTCTCCTATCTGTCCACTATCGCGCAGTCGGTTCAGATTCGGCTCCGGGCAGTTACTATCTCTAGACAACTGACTTAGGGCGATGATCCATATGTTCAGTTCCTTTGCGAGGTTCTTGAATCTTCGTGCGGCATCACCCATAGCCTGCTCCCTGCTGAAACTCGTACTCCTGGAGTTTACGTTAAGAATCTGCAAGTAATCAACTACGGCTCCGTCTATGTCCTTCTGCATCTTAAGCATTCGGATGGAAAGAAGGATAGAATCTATATTTGACGTGCTCTTGTCATCAAAGAATAAATTCTCTCCGGGTAACTTGCCTCTAGCATCATCAATCATCCTTATCTCGCTTGGCGCCAGACTGCCCGAATAAAGGATGTTATTGGCCGGGATGTTCGTCTTGGCAGAAAGCAGACGTGCCGTAAGCTGCTCCTTCGTCATTTCCATAGAGTAGAAAGCAACCTTTGCTCCGTTCTCGATGGCGTGTCTTGTCATGCAAAGTGCGAGGCTCGTCTTTCCCTGAGAAGTTTCGCCGGCAACGATAATCAAATCAGACTTCTGCAGACCTCCCTTTTCATCAAATCTCTCCATACCGGTCTTGGTTCCTGTCGTGACACCTCCAACTGTGGCATTCTTAACCATTATCTCGTTTAGACTATTCATTGCATCATCGAGCGTGAACACTCCATCTGCTTTCTCAAATACTCCTCCGATACTCTCTATAGCCTCTTGGTGGGCATCTGCGGTCAGAATCTCTTCCGACAATCCAACCTTGGAAAGCTGCTGCCCGACAACCCAGAGTTTTCTTCTTCTACCAAGGTCCTGCAATCTGATGGCATGATATTCTACATGTGCAGATGATGCAATCTGTGCCGAAATGTTCATCAAGTCCAATGCTGTTACATTCGATTTCTGCTTACTGAGCTCGGCAGAAACTGATATGACATCTATCGGCATACCTTGCTTTCCCATATTATCAACAGCCTTCCATATATCCCTACACATTGGGTCGTAAAAACAGTCTTCATCTAGATACTGGCTTACTAGAGTGTATGCGGTAGGATCAACAAGAAGACTTCCGATAACATACTGCTCAGCCTTTGGGTCATTCACTAATGGCTGATTCTGATATGGTGATTGTTCTAAACTCATCTGAACGATACCTCCTCAAAACTTAAAATATCAAACATTTCGTGCATTCTATCTACAATTCTTGGGTCATCGTACTTCTGTCCGATGTCAATGGCCGTTAGGTTTGAACTGATAATCGTGGGCAGCATCTGCTCATAGCGATAGTCCAACAACTCGTCAAACGGCTTGTAGTGCATTCCGTAAGTGACTATCTCCGTTGGCTCAGCACCCAAATCGTCAATCAAGAGAAACTTAGTGTTCATGATTGCTCTGAACTCGTTTATGTCTTCGTGAATCATGTAAGCCATATCTCTAGCCTTGACGAATCGCGGATATTTGTCACCCTCGCAATAGCTAATCTTGTTTGAGTCCACAAGATGAACTAGCAAATCTCGAATAGCCTTTAGCATTGTAGTCTTGCCGTTTCCAATACTGCCGGGCATAAACAGCCCGTAAAAGTTTGTCTCTGTAGTAAGAAAATCCCCGACTTTCGATATTGCTTCCTTTAGCTCGTCAGTGAAGACGAACGTTCTTTTTCTTTTCTCTACCTCTCGTTTGTAGGCATAGTAAAGAAAGTTCTTGGCCTCTCTATTTCCCAACGGCAACTCCAAACCCCGACCGATACGCTGATGTGTCTTTGTGGTCTGGAGCTTTCCATCCTGTCTTTGTATTGTTTCCATTGTCTGTTACGTTTTGTCTATGATTTTTCATTTCTGATACTATCTCGTTGTATTGAGAATCAATTTTGTTAACCGAAAAATTGTTCATTATCCAAGTCTTGTCGATACGACGCAGAAACTCTTCCAATGCCTTAAGCAAGCTCTCGTCATCTATCGGAAGCGGAACTGTTTTGTGACTTCTAGCGAAAGAAATCTTCTTTAGGATAGAGTTCATAGCCTTTGCATCCTTGGGTTGCCAATAATAGGCGGAGTCATAGAGTTCTTGGTAATACTTCTCGAATATTTGCCGTCCCTTGTGGCAGATGGTAAACTCTTTCGGTTTCGATTTCCTCGTGCGCGCGCTAGAAGGAGAAGATAATTTTATATTATCTTCCCGTTCCGTAGGAACGGAATATATATTCTTTGAAGGGTTTGGGGAACTTTCTTTGGACTCTGGCATTTGCTTAGCATTTGCTAGAGATTCGCTAGCATTTGCTAGAATATCTGTAGCATTTGCCAGAGAATTTGTAGCATTTGCTAGAGATTCACTAGCATTTGCTTGGCATTTGCTAGAAGATTCCTTAGCATTTGCTACGAAATTTCTAGCCTTTGCTGCACCACCTGCACGACCGGCTCTAGCTCTAGCTTCGCTGACTTTTCTTGCCTGCTCGATGGTGTCTGAAAGTTCCTTAGAATAGAAATATTCTTCCTCAACCTCGAATAAATCAAAATCCTCAACTACAGATTGCACCACGGAAACATCAACACGCATCTCATAAGCTATCATAGAATAATCCTTTGACAGCTTATGATCCTCGTCTTCCTCCAATAGTTGCATAAGAGCAACGTAGATGCCGTAGGCAGCTATGCCGTGCTTCACCCTTGCTCTCATTACTTCTGGAGAATCACTATTTCTGATGCAATTATATTTCATAATCTTATTGGTTCAAGTCCTCGTTCTTAATGAAGCATATCTTACCTCGCTTTATACTATTTGCCAGGGAGTCAACTTCTGTCTGTAACTTACTGTAAACAGCACTTTGCTGCTTAGAGATAAAATTGTGGATAGAAGGGCTAATCTTTAAAGCGATAAAAGCCATCCCCTCCAAAATCTTAAACTCACGATACAACACACCTGCCGACTTGAACTGTTTGTCCAAGCCTACCAAGAACGTTCTGTAGTCCTTGATTCCTTCAAAATCTCTTAGAAATTCTGTCTCTTCCATATTGTATAATATTTTATTTATAACTATATTGTTTCTCCTTAATGCAAAATTACGAATTTTATCTGATATATGCAAAAGAATTAACTTAAATATTCAAAAATACCAAAATATATTTAGATATATATTTGGCTATCTCAATTTTTTTTTGTACTTTTGCAGTAAGTTTTTTCCATTATATTCTGTAAAAGAATATTGTATGGGTTTCTCTTTAGCCTGCTGGCGAGCAGGCTTTTTTTATTGGGATTTATTTGGCAATTTGAAAATAATTCATTACCTTTGCAAACAAATCCCTTTAAAGTATAATCTTTATAGGATTTTAATTGGTTCAAGTCCTCGGTGTTGTGAAACACTGGGGACTTATATTTTTTACAGATTAACGGTGATACCTTTCTCATAACTCAGTCTCTTTACTTCATTAGTATAATACTTAATCATTTTCTCCAACTCGTCATCATCCCATTTCTTGATGGAGTGAGCACGCTCTCGCAGGGTGGAAAATCGGGAAACACCAATCTTCTTTATCAGATTCTCCTGGTAGTATATAAGATGGTCTGACTTCACTCTGTTGCACCCGATACATTCTGCATTGCAGTTATCTTCATCAAATCGGGTGGCCATGTTGGAACGTCCGAAGAAATGACCGCAATCAAGCTCTCTGTACGACTTTATCTTTCCGCAGCTGATACATTGTCCCATGCCGCTTGGCATGCAGTCTCTCAGACGTATATACAACGCAAATACCTTGTCTAGTCTCTTGACTAAATCAGGCTTACTCTTCTTTCTCTTTTTGGGAGCAGAAGGAGATTTCTTCTTTTTCTTATAAATTGGAAACATTTCTTTTGAATTTACATGTAACATATTTGTCCGTCATGTTCGCAAAATCAACACATAAACGGCAAGCTAAACTTCCTACATAAATTGGTTCTTGTGTAAATACTCCCTTTCTGCAATGCGGACAGAGAGTTAAATACTCAGTTCCTAATGCGGAATCTCTTTGCTTATATTCAATAAGCTCATTTAGAATGCTCATCTTAGTACTACATTAGTTAATTGTGTTCCTCTGGAATACACCGCCCATTTCGTGGTTCCTGGAGGTCTGCTAATAAAGAGGTCTGCGACATTTCCGAACCGGCTATAGTTTCCCGACAAGTCAACTATCCACCCGTCCTTTCCTTCAAAAGGTCTGATAGCGCGGCCTACCATCTGATAGTAGAGTCCAAGAGATTTCGTCGGGCGTGCTAAAATAACGGTGTCTAGGGCAGGGTAGTCGAATCCCGTAGTCAGCACACCTACATTGGCAACAACCTTTATTTCTCTCCTCTTGAATCCTTCGAGAATGGCTTCACGCTCCTTTTTGGGTGTCTCTCCTGTCACGATGGCGGCATTGACTCCGAGTGATTGAAGCTTATCAACCAACTGCCTGGCCTCCCTTGTGAAAGCGGTAAATACAAGTACTCCCTTTCTAGGAATGCCGCTTTTAGGCTGCAGAACCTTGACTACTATGTTTGATAACTTATCGTAGAATCCGCTACGCTCATACTCTGCGAGGAGACTTCTTTCATCATAATCTGCACCGGTGGAATTGCTTCTGACTCTCCTTAAATCCAATTCTGTCAAATCATAATAATGCAAGTCTGCGAGATAGCCTTTGGAAAGCAGCTCTCCAATCTGGCAACAATAGATAACCTTTGAAAATATTCTAGGTCTGACTCTCGTGAGGAACTTCAATCGGGAACCTCCTTCGGCACGATCAAGGCGGTATGGTGTGGCTGTTAATCCAACAACCTGTCTGTTCTTCGCTTCTATGAACTGCTTGTATTGCCCTGACTTCGAGTTTACATAATGACATTCGTCAATTATGATGTTCTTGAAACAATCGAAGTCTGACATATGGTTCATTACGCTTCCGATGGTGGCAAAGGTTATTCTGTTTATATCCTTACACCCTACAGAGGCACTATAGCAACCGCAATCGAAGATACCATAGCTTTGCAGCTTGGCAAAGTTCTGCTGAAGAATTTCCTTACTAGGTTGAAATACTAACAGCGGTCCTTCCAGGCGAGAGGCGATATCTGCTATCACCAAGCTCTTTCCTGCACCCGTAGGCAGGATAACCAATCCATTCTTGTCAGCCTTGCTAGTGAACAGCCTTACGGCTGCATCACTAGCTTGCTTTTGATAATTTCTAAGAGTGTACTTCATTATTCGCCGAATGGTAATTCATCATCGTCATCATCTGAAGACTGCTCTGGCTGAGCTTCTTCTTTTGGCTGCTCCTCTTCTGGGAACTCCAATCCGAAGACCTCTTTCATGCTCTCACGATTCTTGACCTCATTTGCCCAAATCTCAGAACGGTCCGGGATAGCATAAGCCTTTGCAAGTAAGAACTTCTCGGTATTTGCATCCCAATTATATACGAGATAGTAACCTGCCAATGCAATACAGAACACGTTCTTCGACTTAAGACGCATATCAACAGTTCCCTGGCGCACCTCAGCGGCGTACTTGGCTACTTCCATAAGGACAGAAGCATAAGCCTCTTCTGCATCCTTCTTCATCTTCTTGGCTTTTTCCAAAGCCTCCTCCAACTCCAGCTTGCGAGCTGGCACCACGTTCTCTTCGAGTGTGCAATACTCCTCTCTGATGTTCTTCTTCTCGAACTCATCGAGGAAACGTGTAACCAACTCATTGTCAGGGAAGGTCGCCGTGAAGTGCTTTCCGACAAACTTAAGGATGTCTGCCTTATTCTTCAAAGGCTTCTCTCCACAAAGGTTCTCCTCGGTCAAAGCAAGGAAGTCCAACTCCATTGGGAACATGTCTTTTACACCGTCCTCCAATACAAACTCAATGTTCTCAGGAACATAATTTTTCAAATCTGATTTCATAATTATAAATACTTTTCATATAATGCTATCTGTTTCTGAGCTTCAAGCAAGGCTGCTTCTTCATTAGGCTCGGGTATATACAACCCTGCAACCATACTTGAATAGTTCCGAAACTTCTCAATAGCGTCTGTTAATTCTTTTGTGTCAAGGTCAGCCGTGCTTCTCCAATAAGTTACAGGCTGTCCTCTTCTGTTTGTTCTCTGCTTCGCAAAGATTTCTCTGTTCACTATCTGCTTGAAAATGTTATACTTCACATATTCTTCATCGTAGCCGAACTCTGATGCGAAATACTGAAGGCACACATGCAGATAGCTGTTTTGGGCGAGGGAACGTGGACGGTGCTTTTTCTTCACCTCCACGATAAAACCCTTTCCGCTTTTCAGGGCATCCATGTAAAGGCCATTGCAATAGTCCTTGTAGTCTGCCCTGTCCTTGTCATTGTTGAGATTGAAAATCATAACTAGAATGGCAAATCATCATCTTTGCCCGGCTGCGGTGCCGGTGACTGAACTCCTTGCGGCTGCGGTGGTGGAGGTGCTTGCTGCTGCGTCTGGCCACCTCTCTGATACTTTTCTATCTTATAACCCGAAATGGTATTGAAATACTTTACCGGGTCATTTGCACTCTTCTGATACTTGGTACCTTGAAGAGCAAAAGATATAGTAACAATCTCGCCAACTGCAAAATCAGCAGGATCATCCACGTGCTTTCCGCTGAACTCAAAACTTGGGTAGTTCTCGTACACCTCTCCAAAGTTCGAGTGCGTACAGTTAAGAACCACGATTCTCTTTTTAAACGGCTCTCCACCGCTCTTACTTGGTATTTCCTCGACATTGCCGATAAGTAATACCCTTCCTGTCATTGTATTAGCCATCTGATTCTGTTAATGGTAAATATGGTAATAATTCTCTCATTTCTACCCATTTTAGGAAGTCGCGCACTAGGGCGTGGTTTTTGTCTTCCATCCCTGGATATCTGTAACAAGTGATTGCTGGCTCATAAGGGGTAAGCTTAAGACCTCTCACGTCTCCCTTGTGCTTATCCTTATTGTAGCCCTCAAAGACAAACAAGTCAAAATGGAACACATCAGCTTCAAACAATTCTAGGTAAAGCTGCCATTGGCAACTATCTATATAGTCTTTGTCTGATACCGGTCCGTACTTAGTCTTGATGTCTCTTATCTCTAGTCCGTCAATCATATCGGCACATCCCGTGATAACGGCATTGCCGAAATCCTTGTATTCACGAACCTCATGAAAGGCGCCAGGATGCTCATTCCTGTATTTCAAAGCAACCTTGCATTGTGGAATGTCGAGAATCGCTTCACCTTCATCAAAGACGAATCTTCTTCCTTTTGGAACGGGTTCTGTCTTATCTTTCTTATAATAGGTGAAATGGCGAACACCTTCCGGCTCCTTGAAGCAATGGGGACTGCCTGTCTCCACGATGGAGTGAAAGGCAGTTCCTATTCTTGTGTAATCGTTGCCCTCAAACTTCTTAGTGATATTGTCTATAACGTCCTGCTCTGTAACATAAGCATATTCGTCAGACATATACCGTCTGAAGCTCTCTAGCTGGGTAACTCTAATCAAAGGCTTCATCATGCTGCATCCTCATGCTTGACGAACTTCTTGCCCTTCTTGTCAAAGTCAATGCCTTTGCCGGCAAGTTCCTTGATCATCTGATTCATGAATGCCTTCTGATGAATCTTGTTCAATCCGTGAGCAACCTCGATGAGAGCATTTGCATCATCTACAGTCTCCACGGCTGCAAGCTTCTTTCGAGCATCATCAACGGCTTTCTGTGCCTTAGCCTGAGCGTCTGACTTATTCACGATGGCTTTCTTCACCTTCTTGATGATGTCTGCCATGCAAGTGTCAAACTCCTCTGTTCCGTAAACTGGAATCCAAGTGTCCTGCAGGTCTGCAACATTCTTACCAACACGATTATCCTGTGGCTCGAACTTGATGACGCGATTGCCGTTCTCCTTGCAGATATAACCTACCTGGTCCGCAATACGGATGAGCAAGTCCTTGCTCTGTCCTGTACAGTCTGGAGAATGCCTGATGTTGTCTCCCTCCTGTGTTTCCTTGTCGTGACAGATGAAGATGATATCGGAGTTGTTTGAACGGAGAATGCCGACAAACTGCTTGAACAATTCTCCCATCACGCCATATCGCTTCAACGAGTTAGTTCCCAGCTTATGGTCTTGCTGAATAGCAAAAGCATTGAGATAGTCATCGAGCATAGCCTTGGCAGTATCTACTACGATGGTCTTACACTCACTGATCAAACCTGGCTTCCAAACCTGCTTCCCATCCTCAACAACATAAGAACCGATAACCTCAGCATTATAGATGTCTTCCCAGCGTGAAGCCGTGACAACAATGTCTGGACGCTGAACGGCACGGTCAAATCCTCGGTCGGTGTCGATGAGTAAAGGACTGTTGGCTGTAGTAGCCAAAGATGTCTTACCGGTACCTGGAGTACCATAAAGTACAATAATCACTGGACGCTCTGTAACAACGTCATTCTTTCTAATAATTGGCATAAACTAATATTTAATTGTTAAACAAATTGTTCTTATTTGCATAGGTGATAAACTCAGAGAGCTTATGTATTCCTAGTTTCACATACACAGACTTTACGTGCTGATGTATCGTGTTCGGGGAGTTGAATAGCTCGGCTGCAGCCTCCTGCTCGCTTCGTCCCTCATAAAGCAGTTTCATCACGCGCAACTCCGCAGTAGAAAGATTAGCATTAAACCTTGGCATACAGACGATGCTATCATAAGGGCATTCACCACGCATTGGGCATTCGACCTTCTCGAAGTTGAACCTTCCATCCTTGTCAACATCGACGACATCAAAAGCCGTAGTGTCGAGTCGACAAAAGTTGCATTTGCAAAATCGACGCATCATGAGATACTGATAATAACTCTCGTTAGGTGCACTCTTGGAGTAAATCTTCTCCAGCGCCTTGTATGCTTCCGGATAGCAAGCGCGAACCTTTTCCAGGATGTATTTCACCAGCTCTGTATGTGTCTCATCGACCATGAAGTTCTTTCCGTCTGACGTCTTACACCATAGCTCATCCTCGAACATATAGAACTCTAATCCTTCCATAAGTCCTCCTCGCTAATGCCTGTTAGCTCACACAATACTTCTACATGGATGTGCTGCTGTGGCTTCATGCCATATAGAACCCAATTCCTAACTGTCTGCTCGGTAACCTTGCAGCGTCTAGCGACTTCCGTGATGAAGTCGTATCGCGGGGCACTTCTCATCGGTAACCCCTGATAATAACCTTTTAAGGTCATTTTTTGAGATTTTTCCTCAAAAGTGTTTGATGTTTGAATATTTTCCATTATCTTTGCACTATGTTTTATATCTTTATGCAAAGATACAAATATATTCTGATATATGCAAATATATCGAAAAGATTTAGTCAAAATTAACAAATTTATACAGATATGTTCAAATATAAAGAATTTAGAAGAGCTCACGGACTATTTCAGTCTAAGCTTGCAGAAATTATGGGAATTTCCCAATCTAACATTTCGAGATACGAAACAGAGGGTATAGATCCTACACCTGCGCAGTTTCAGAAACTATACGATGAGTATGGAGAAGAAAATGTCAAGGCTTTCGAGGTAGAACCTTCTCAACTTGTTAATGCAGAGAATAATGTAAACAGTGGCTCTGGAAATCAGAACAACGGAATCCAAAGTAATGCTGATTTAGTAGAAATTATAAAGAGGCAGACTGAGATGATAGCAAAGCATATCGAAAAACAAGATGATATAAATGTACGTCTCATGAATCTTCTTGAAAAATTAACTTTGAAATGAAACTGAATATTCCCGATTGTGCCCTGGATATAAGCGATAGGTTCTTCAAAGCACTTGATGTTCTTAAAGAACAGAGAAAAATTAAAGGCTTACAGACTTTTACAAAAGAGTTTGGTTTGAACTATGGTAACATGAATACTCTAAAGCATAACAGAGATAAGCGTACTTTTCGTATAGAGTATCTTGCTTACCTCGCTGAAGGGTATGGTGTATCATGCGAGTGGCTACTGCTTGGAACCGGTCCCATGTTTACACAAACGTGTTCCAAAAGCGAAGAATCTCAGAACCTTTGAAACGCTGTCCGTGAACTTTTTGCATAGACTTTATATACCCTGCGTTCACATAGGAGCGCAGGGTGTTGCGATGTATACCCAACAGTTTGCAGGTTTCCGATATGGTATATCGCGAAGTTGGACTTATGTTTGGCTGAACTGATGTTACCATGTTAAATAGTTTAAATGCGTGCTAGAATAAAGGATTTCTTTATATCTTTGCACTAAGTTATAAATTCAAATGCAAAGATAAATGAAAAAAATGATATATCAAAATATATGCGGATATATTTAAATATAATTAATATTTCTGCATATTGTGTAACTCGAGAAAATGGCATGCTTGCAAATAGCTTGCAAATAAAAAATCGGGTCTCTGTAATTAATTGAGGCTAAGATAGTTATATCGAAAAGCTTCACATCTGGAAAGCGTGTAACCGGCAAAACCGGTTCGGGGGTTCGAATCCCCCTCTTTCCGCTTTTATATATATAATAAGGTATATGAAGAAAAATACAGCTATTGCACGTTTTGCAATATTGGTTTTCACATGGATGTGTTCTCTGCCTATGATGGCTCAAGAAGAGAACATGGGATTTCATCAAGCTCTTAAGACAAAGTTTATAGAGGGTAATGCGGGATTTATGTCTCTCGTTGCCATCGCCCTCATCGTGGGTATGGCTTTCTGTATCGAGCGCATCATCTATCTGAGTCTCTCTGAAATCAATGCCAAGAAGTTGATGCAGGATATCGACCAGAAGGTGGCGGCGGGAGATGTGGAAGGGGCTAAGACGCTCTGCCGGAATACCCGCGGACCGGTGGCTTCTATCTGCTACCAGGGTTTGATGCATATCAGCGAGAGTCTTGATGACATCGAGCGCTCGGTAAGCGGATATGGTACCGTTCAGGCGGCTAACCTGGAGAAGGGTTGCTCCTGGATCAAACTCTTTATCGCTATGGCGCCATCGCTCGGATTCCTCGGAACCGTGATCGGTATGGTCATGTCGTTCGACCAGATTCAGCAGGCGGGCGATATCAGTCCTACTATCGTTGCTTCGGGTATGAAAGTGGCGCTCATCACTACCATCTTCGGTATCATCGTAGCCCTCATCCTTCAGGTTTTCTATAACTACATCCTTTCTAAGGTGGAGCATCTGACAAGCCAGATGGAGGAGTCGGCGGTTACTTTAATGGATATTATTGCCAAGAATAAATAAACGAAGAGAGAAATGGTTAAATTTCAATTTTCAAAGCAGAAGACGAAGTCGGCCGAAAAGATATCGCAGCAGGTGTTCTATATCATGATAGGACTGGCGGTGCTGGTTTTCGGTCTGTTCTTTTTGGTAGGCTACGATTTGCCTTTCGAAGAGAACCCCGACTTTAATGCGCCTCTCTTTACCGATGTGCTCATCCTGCTGATGTGGCTCTTCCTGATAGGAGGTGTGGGACTGGCTGTCTTTTCGATGATCAGAGATTATCGCAGCAGTAAGTCGGAGGCTGTAGTGAATGGCATTCCCGTGCGCCGCATCTTCCGCATCACATGGATCGGAACTTTGGCAGTTTTGCTGCTTACCTTCCTTTTGGGCGGTTCTGCTCCGATGCTCATCAATGGCGAGAATTATGCCGACTGGCTCTGGCTCAAGCTTTCAGATATGTTTGTCATCACATCGCTCCTGATGCTGGTGGCAGGAATCGGTGCCGTCTGTTTCGGTGCCACACGTTATATTCGGAAGAAAAACTAAAGAGAGTGCTTTAGGCTCTCTATTCTATAAATAAGGATTAAATATGCTGATTAGAAGGAAGCAACACGAAACCCCGGGACTGAATACCACATCTACAGCCGACATCTCGTTCATGCTGTTGATATTCTTCCTTGTCACCACATCAATGGATGTGGATAAGGGACTGTTGCGCCAACTCCCTTCACCTGAACCGCAGAAGAAGGAGCAGCAGTCGGTGGTAGACAAGGCTAACCTCATGGAGCTGCGCCTGACGGCTGGCGATACGCTTTTGGTCAACGGTAAGCCGATGAAGGTAAGCCAGCTCAAGGAAGAAACCATCCGCTTTGTACACCGCCTGGGCAAGAAACATCTCATCTCTATCGAGAGTGACCGCGATGCCGACTATAATCTCTATTTCCAGATGCAGAATCAGCTGATGGAAGCATATAGCCAGCTACGCAACGAAACAGCCCAGAAGAAATATCACAGGAATTATGCCCTCTTGAACAATGACCAGAAAGAACAGGTGCGCAACATCTGTCCGCAGCGCATCACAGAGTCGTATGCCAACGCAATGACTCATGCCGACCAGCGTGTTGATGCCAATGCAGAAGAAAAGCAAGGGGAAGAAAATTCTATAGAAACAGCTACAGAACAGCAGAAAGGAGGTAAACAATGATGAATTTTCATAAGAAATCGCATGAAGTGCCAGGGTTGAATACATCTTCTCTGCCAGACCTCATTTTCTCCGTACTGTTCTTCTTTATGATTGTTACCCACATGCGTCAGGTTACCTTGAAGGTAGACTGCCGTTTGCCACAAGGCAAGGAACTCACCCGCCTGACCAAGAAATCGGCGGTGAGCCATATTTATATAGGTAAACCAACCAAAGAGATGCAGGCTAAGTATGGTAACGGTACCCAGATTCAGTTGAATGATAAGTTTGCTTCGGCTCCCGAAGTGATGGATTACATTTCGGCAGAAAAGAAACGTATGTCGCCGGAAGATCAGAAGCAGATGACCGTATCAATCAAAGCGGATCAGGAAACCAAGATGGGTGTGATAACCGATGTAAAGCAGGCTTTGCGCCAGGCAAAAGCATTAAAAATCAGTTATTCTGCCACAGAAAATGGAAAATAATATTAATTTATCATGTTTTTCTCTTAAAAAATTGCTTTTATTAATTTTTTGTATTATCTTTGCAACCAAATTATTAGTATTATGTCAAAACAAATTTTAGATTCATTAGATAGGCAGATTCTGAAGCTGATTTCTCAGGATGCCCGAATTCCATTTTTGGAAGTGGCACGCGCTTGCAACGTGAGCGGTGCTGCCATTCATCAGCGTGTTGCTAAACTTACAAATCTTGGTATCATCAAGGGTTCACAATTTATCATTGACCCAGAAAAGATAGGTTACGAAACTTGTGCCTATATGGGACTCTATTTGAGGGAGCCTGAGAAGTTTGACCAGGTTGTAGAGGAGTTGAAGAAGATTCCTGAGGTTGTAGAGTGCCACTATACTACAGGCAGCTTTGATATGTTTATCAAGATTTACGCGCTCAACAACCATCATCTCCTGGAAATCATCCATGATAAGTTGCAGCCACTGGGATTGTCTCGCAGCGAGACCATCATCTCTTTTAATGCATCTATCAACCGTCAGCTTTCTATGCAGGATCTCAAGAGTTTCAACGATGATGAAGAGGAAACTGATGAGGAGGCTGCAGCAGAGAAATAAGATATAAAAAAGAAAAAAAGCAGTAGCTCCCTGCGGGATTACTGCTTTCTATAAAGGGTGAGGAATGTGAACGGTAAGCCGTTTTCATTCCTCATTTCTTTTTCTGTCACTTCCCATTCTGCCGGATTGATTTCCGGAAAGAAGGTATCGGCATGTTCAGGCTCCTTTTCTACGATTGTGAGATAAAGCTTGTCTGCAAAAGGCAAAGCCTGTTCATATATGCTGGCTCCTCCGATGATGAAACATTCATCTGATGCTTCTTTGCTTCCAACCTCTTCTTTGCTTCCAACCTCTTCTTTCCTTGCTGCCAGCGCTTCTTCCAGAGAGGTGTATACTTCGCACCCTGTTATCTGCTCTTTTGTCTTCGAGATAACAATATTGCGGCGGTTGGGCAAGGCTCCGTTCGGCAGCGACTCAAATGTCTTCCTGCCCATGATGATCGTATGTCCGGTTGTGAGCATACGAAATCGGGTCATGTCCGATGGGATGGCATAGAGCAACCGGTTCTTGTACCCGATAGCTCTATGCACTTTTGATATACAGGCGATGATGCTAAGCATAAACTATAAACTGTTAACTGTAAACTGTTCTTCCGGAACATGGCTACTCTTGATTTTCCACTCCTGCGGATAGAGGTTGTTGGCACGGTTGCCAATGTTCTTTTCCCAGCCTATCGGAACCTGTCTGTAGGTTACCAGAACATAACCCTTAGGCGTATCGGCAGGTAGATTCACAGCCTCCTTGCGAAGGTAGCGGATGGCATCATCGTAGGATAACTCCACCTGTGGGAAGTGATCTTTGTTGAGCATCGTAGAGAGTGCGAGAGCCTGGTCGGGAATGAGACCCTTTCCCTTGTCTGTTCCCAGTTTCACACCTGCATGCAGCACCTTCAGGTTCTTTTCTGCCTGGTCGTAGATGTCTTTCCATCTGCCCGGAATGGCGTAAACCGTCTCGTTGCTTTCTGCAGGCATCCATTCCGTATCTGTCTTCAGCCAGCCGTCCGGAATCTCCGGTCCCTTTCCTTTAGCCACCTTCTTGTCTTTCTTCTTCTTATCCTTCCTGTTCTCCTTGGCTGAAGAACCTGCTTCCCATTCGCCCTCTTTCTTCAGAATTGCCATAAACAGACCTTCGCCTCGCGAAACGCCAGGAATGAACCGGTAAACAGGGAAGTCGGTGCCCGTGAGGTTGCGGGTGATGTTCCATGCATCTTCTACACCCTCCAGTGCCATCACTTCAGCGCCAAGTTCTTCGCATATCCAGTCCACGTTCTCCTCATCTTCGTGCGCATTGAAGGTGCAGGTAGAGTAAATCAGGATACCGCCTGGCTTCAGACAGTTCCAGATATCCGATACGATTTCGCGCTGCAGCTGCCAGCAGTTGTTCACATTCTGGGTACTCCATTCGCCGATAGCCCCTTCATCTTTGCGGAACATTCCTTCGCCGGAGCAGGGAACATCGGTAAGAATCACATCAAACTGCAACTTCGATTTCTTGTAATCGCGGGGATAGTTGTTGGTAACAATCATATCCGGATGACCGAACTTCTGTACGTTCTCGGCAAGAATCTGCGAGCGGGTGCGCATCGGTTCGTTGCTGAAGAGCAGACTCCCTTCCGGCAAGGCAGCCCTTACGGCAGTCGACTTTCCGCCAGGGGCAGCACAGAGATCCAGCATCATCACCGGTTCTTTTACGTACTGTCGGATAGCCATATCAACAAACATGGATGAGGCTTCCTGTACATAATATAAGCCGGCATGCAGCAGCGGATCGAAGGTGAATCCGGGACGGGTAGAGAGATAACGGCCGGTTTCCGGACACCAGGGAACCGGTTCGCCATCAGCATCCTTGCATTTAAAAGGATTGATGCGGATGCTGGTTGGTGCCTCCTCTTCAAGGATAGCATGCTCCAGACGCTGATACAGCTTTTCGCCCATCAGTGCCTGCGTATATGTTCTGAAATCTTCAGGTAATGTCTTCATTCTGTCTCTTTTTCTTTAATTTGTTTGCAAAAATAAGAAATTTTTCGTTTCTTTGCAACTAAATCGCGAAGAGATGCGTCTAAGATGCAGAAATTTTTCAAAATAACAAGGTAAAACAATAAAAAATAATGATATGAAGAAAGCAATATTGGCATTAGCGCTCGTTATGAGCATCGGAGCCACCCAAGTGTCTTTGGCGTCTTCTGCTCCAAAACATCGTTATCATCCAACTACCCAACAGGTAGATTCAAAGGCTGCTCCTGCATCTGCCGCACAGTCATCTGCTTCGAAGGATAAAGACGACGAGGCGTTGGAGGCTTATTCTGATACAACCAGTACAGATTCGGCTAACTATGATGATTATGATGAGAATGATAATAGGTCTGTTCATTCTAGATACAGTTTAGACAACTATGATGATCCGTTCGATTTCATCGGTTCGGTATTTGGTGGCGGAGCGCTGGCTGTTATGATCATTTTCTGTATCATCTTCGGTCTGCTGTTTGTCTTTGCTCCGCTGATCATCGTATTTCTGGTTATCAGATATCTGATTCGCCGCCACAACGACCGGATGAAACTGGCGGAAATGGCGATGGAGAAGGGCATCAATGTTCCGGAAAGCGACCGTCCGATAGACAAGCAGAGCGATGAATATCTCGTGAAACGGGGATTGAGAAATGCCTTCCTGGGAGCCGGCTTATGCGCCATGTTTGCCTGGTGGGATGTTGATTTCCTGGCTGGCATCGGAGCCCTGGTCTTCTTCTATGGCATCGGTCAGACCGTTATCGGTTCGCTTCCTGCCATCAAGGACTGGTGGAAGAACCGTCACGGCGACCAGGGCACGGGATATAATGGAACTCCGGTCTAGCAGCCGACATTCAACATATCATGGCTTCTCATAGGAGGGAAAGTCACAAGGAAAAGAACAACAATTATTAGTTAATATATATAAGGTGGAAAAGTTATCCGATATCTCTCTCGTCACGAAGGTGGTGATGCTTCATGACCGCAAGTCGTTCGACCTGCTGGTCAGGAAGTATCAGTCACCCATTCGTGGGTTCTTCCTGCGGCAGACGCTGGGGGATGCGCAGCTGAGTGACGACTTGGCTCAGGATACCTTTGTCAAGGCATATACCCATCTGTCCGGTTTCAGGGGTACAGCCTCTTTCTCCACCTGGCTCTACCGCATCGCCTATAATGTATGGTATGATTATACCCGCAGCCATAAGGAGACGCAGGACATCGATACGCCTGCCGTTTCCAGTAAGAATGCACAGGGCGCCCATGCCGGATTGAAGATGGATTTGATGAAAGCCCTACAGATATTGGGCGAAAATGAACGTACATGCATCACGCTGCAGCTGATGGATGGACTCTCTATAGATAAGATTGCAGAGGTGACGGGAATGGCGCAAGGCACCATCAAGTCGCATCTCTCTCGTGGAAAACAGAAACTTGCAAGTTACTTAAAACAGAATGGTTATGACCGATAAGATAAATGATAAGAAGTTGGAGAGCATGAAAGGGGAACCGTTGAACCCTCAGGATGAAGAACTCTTGCAGATGTTCTTTTCCGATTGCCAGATGTCAGAGATTCCTGATGACGGATTCTCCGACAGGGTGATGCAGGCATTGCCGGCTTTACCCGAAACTGATACTGCGATGTCGCTGGTTAAGCGCCAGCGCCTGGAACATTTATGGACGGCAGCCTGTGTGGCAGCAGGCATCATCATAGCGGTAGTCTGTCAGGGATGGGAACAGATTCAGGGATGGCTTTTCTCTATGAAGATAGATTTCCTCCTTTCCGGTTCGCGTGCCCTTACGCATGTGACAGATTCCATCGCCCACTCTCAGAATCTCCTGATGGTGCTGGCTGGCATCGTTGTCCTCATCATGGTTTGGGGATATAATGAGCTGGCTGATGCACGTCAGTAGGCTTCTTCCCTGATATCAATTGTATGAATGATCAACTCTTTCTATTAGCAGAATAGTTTTTAGTGCTAATAGAAAGAGTTTTTTATTACTATAAATATCATCTTTATGCTATTGAAATCTCCGTTCAAAGCTTTTGAATGTCCGTTCAGTGTCTTTGAACGGACATTCAATGACTTTGAACGGACATTCAATGTCTTTGAACGAAGATTTAATATTGCTGAATATAGAAAAACAAATAGGTGCTGCTACTTTTTCAGTAGAGCACCTATGCTTATGATATCGGTTTCTAAAACAATTTATAGGTAGTGCGGAGCACTTTGAACTCGGTTCGGCGGTTCAGCTGGTTGCAGATTTCCTGATGCTCCTTGCTCTGCTTCAGGATAAATTCTTCGTTGAGCACGTCGCCTTCCTTGAGCCAAGGATACTTCTCGGTGAGTTTCTTGCGCACATTCTTCGGCTTCTCCTTGCCGTAGCCCACAGGGGTGAGGCGCTCTTTCTCTATGCCGTGTTTTATCAGATAGTCTACTACCGATTGGGCGCGGCGCTGAGACAGATGCTTGTTATATTCGCTGTTTCCCTTGTAGTCGCAATGGGCGCTGAGTTCGATGGTAACGTGCGGGTTCTCTTTCAGCAGCGTTACCAGCTGGTCGAGGGCTGTTGTACTGGCTTCGGTAAGGGTTGCCTTGTCGAAATCGTAGAAGATGTTGTCGATGAGTACAGGGGCTGTGATGGAAGCCAGCGGGAACTGGAGCACGTATTCCTTACTCTCTTTAGCCGAATCAACCCGAAGTTCTTCCTTGTGGTTGAGGTAGCCTTTGCAGGATGCCATCACCAGGTAGTCGACATGCGGATTGATAGGGAGAACAAACGAACCGTCGCCCTTGACGGATAGTTTCCTGTTCGTTCCGTCGTTGCCTACGATTCTCACCTCGGCGGCAGGCAGTTCATAACCGTCTTTCTCGTAAACCCATCCCTTCATCGTGGTAACAATCTCCGGATTCTCGAAGGAGTAGATATGATCGTAGCCTCTTCCGTCTTTTCTGTTGGAGCAGAAGAAACCCTGGTTGTGGAGACCCTCGAAAGTCATTCCGAAGTCATCGGCTTCTGTATTCAGCGGATAGCCGGGGTGGGTGAGTTCATATTTCCGGGTGATGGAATTTACTTTGGCGATATAGATGTCGAGTCCGCCCATTCCCACATGACCGTTGCTGCTGAAGTAAAAGTCGCCGTTAGGACGGAAGGTAGGGAACATCTCATCGCCTGGGGTGTTGATAGGTTCGCCCAGGTTCTCTACACCGCCCAGTCCGGCAGGAGTGATGCGCACTCGCCAGATGTCGAGACCGCCCTTTCCGCCCGGCATGTCTGATACGAAATAGAGCCATTCGCCATCAGGAGAGATGGCTGGATGGGCAAAACAACTGAGCGTATCTTTGCTGATTTCCAGATTTGTAGGCTTGCTCCAGGCTGCATCTGAGCGGTTGGAGGTTACTATCTGGGCTAAGCGGGGCGAAGTGGGATCGGTGGTACACTGGGTGAGGTACATCTGCTTGCCGTCTGGGGTAAAGCAGCATGCGCCCTCTTCGTAGTCGGTATTGAGACCGGTTCCGATGGCTTCCGGCTTGCTCCATTTGCCTTTGTCGTTCTTTTCAGAGAAGAAGATGTCGGCAGATTTCGTTCCCGTCACTCCGTTCAGGTCGCTGCCCTGGGCTTCGTTACGGGTTGAGGTGAAATAGAGCTGACTGTTGTCATCGCTGAGGAACATCGGCGAATAGTCGTCTCTTCGGGAATTGAAAACATCCATCCGCTTTACCTTGTACCGGCTTCCTTCCTTCTTCCAGACTGGGGCTTTTCGTGCCGATTCGAGTCCGTTCTTTACCAGCACATTGTCGGGCATGGAATCAAGCAGAAATTCGAATTCCTTGGCAGCCTGCCTGTAACTTCCGTTCTTCAGGAGCAGACGGGCGTAAGCCAAGCGGTCGTTGAGGTCTGCCTGCTTGTATCGGATGGCATTGCTGTAGGCAGCCAGTGCCTTCGGCGTACTGTTGATTTTATCATAGCAGCGTGCCATCTTCAGAGCCACCTTGCCCCGGGCAGCCCGCTCTTTGGTAGGTGTCTTGGTGTACACCTTTTTATATTGGGTTGCCGCATCGTAGTATTCGCCTAAAGAAAGATGCTTGTCTGCTTTCTTCAGGTTCTGTTCTATGCCGCAACTTATCAGAAAGAGGCAACTGATTGCTGTTATGATTTGATATAATCTTATTTGCTTCATATTGATTTACATCTGTGAGAATGGCTGGCGATATTGGCAGCCTGCCTTCCAGTTGCTGCAGCCATAAGCTGTCTTGCCCTTGATGATGACGCCCTTGCCGCAGAGCGGACATGGCTTGCCAACCATTGGGTCGGATGCAGGAGTTGGCTGAGCAGGAGCATTCTGAGAATCTGTATTCTGTGCTGCAGCCTTATCGGCTTTCTTGGCTGGAGCTTTCTTGGCAGCTGGTTTCTTGGCAGCCGGTTTCTTCTTGAGGTCTTCCTCTGTCATGATGGTCACTCTCCGGTTGCTGTTGTCTGACAATACATCGATGACTATCTTGTTGATCTGTTCTTTCAGTCCGTTGATGAAGTCGGCAGGATCGTAGGTCTTGTGCTCGATGTCGCGGAGTTTCTTCTCCCAGATACCGGTCAGTTCGCAACTCTTCAGCAGTTCCTCATGGATGGTGTCAATGAGTTCGATGCCTGTCGGGGTTGCCATCAGATTCTTGCGCTGGCGACGGATGTAGTGGCGCTTGAAGAGGGTCTCGATGATGCCGGCACGGGAGGATGGTCGGCCGATTCCGTTCTCCTTCAATGCTGCACGCAGCTCTTCGTCTTCTACGAATTTGCCGGCTGTCTCCATCGCACGCAGCAGGGTTGCCTCGGTGTAATACTTAGGTGGCGTGGTCCACTTCTCCGTCAGGGTAGGCTGATGGTCTCCCGATTCGCCTTTTGTGAAGGATGGGAGGGTTCTTTCTTCTACTACTTCCTTCTTGGCACCGTTTCCGGAGTCTGCATTTCCGTTGGCGTTATCTGAAGCATCATCGTCATCTGCATTCTTTACATCCTTGGCATAGACTACTCGCCAGCCTGGTTCGAGAATCTCCTTACCGCTTACCTTGAACTCTATCTTTTCCGGTTTTGGACCATCTTCGTTGATGACTTCGCCCAATACGGTGGTGGTAGAGAATTTACAATCCGGATAGAACACGCTGATGA